>OIZV01000316.1_pt1 | contig 27288 bp, 33 predicted proteins | sample 1588681 | NCBI WGS metagenome assembly OIZV01 (sample SAMN03283281) | human gut metagenome | biome: human-associated habitat; material: feces | host: Homo sapiens | place: Peru | collected 2012 | reverse complement strand
GGGTTAAAATGGGAAAAGTTTCTCATTTTAACTTGTACTAAATCTTGACATAGGACCACAAAGCTTGAATCTATCAGAGAGAATGTCCGTGAGGGGATTGTTGAGACTGAGCAGACACTTGCCCGCATTGACGGTTTTGGTGAGGGGATGCGAATGGCGAATGAACAGCTGGCAAACAGTTTTCGTGTTCTTGCCGGAAAGGAGCAGGTGGATTATTCAAAGAAGGAATATGCACAGTCAAATGTAGCAGTCATCCGCAAGCCTTGGGAGTGGCAGAAGAAGGTGTATCAGAATCTGGAACTTCATCTGGATGCTGCCATAGATAAAGTTGATAATCTGTCAAAGGATGTGGAGATTCAGAAGATGGAGAAGAAATGGGATGAACTGTATGAGCAGACACATCAGGAAGGTAAAGAGACAGTACAGCCACAGGCAATCGCATTAGTATCAGAGAAAGATTATGCGTATGGTGCTGAGGCGTTTGAGGCGTATATGGAGAAAAGTAATCGAGAAATAAAGCCGAATATGAAGGAAGTAGCAGTACAAAAGAATGACAAAGCAAGATAGTATAGAAGGCGTGGGAGAAATTCTGCGCCTTTTTTGTGCGAAAAATTTGGTTAGTTGATAATTGATGGGATTGAATGGGAAGGATATTTATTTCATTTTTATTGTTGCAACTATTCCGATAAAGGAATATACTTATATTGGGCTTATTGAATCGTTTGGAGGAAAATCATGGATTACATAACAACGGTAGAGATGTCAAAAATATGGGGTATTTCATCAAGAAGAATATCTCTTTTGTGTAGTCAGGGCAGAGTACCTGGTGCAGAGAAAAAAGGGAAAACCTGGCTGTTACCAAAGGATGCGGTAAAGCCGACTGACCCTCGTAAGAAGAATTAGATGACGTATTGGAGGTGAAAGGTGCTTATGGGAAGACCAGAAGATTCCAGAGTAAAGATTCCGGCACTTGTACATTTTACAAGACTTGGATATACCTATATGTCAATTAAAGATAAAGAACGTAACATAGACTATGATGGTGATACTAACATTTTTTATAGTCAGTTTTTGTCTGCAATTAATCGAATTAATCAAACAGAATTAACACTTGCTGATGCAAAGAAGATTATAGGAGAACTAAAGATTAAATTAGATAATGATGATCTTGGAAAATCATTTTTTCAGATATTGCAATCAGATATTGATGGAATAAAGCTGATTGATTTTAATGATATAAGCGGAACACAGAATGATTATACAGTTGTAACTGAATTGCCATATGAAAATAGTGATGACAATTTTCGTCCGGACATTGTTGTGCTGATTAATGGAATGCCATTATCATTTATAGAGGTCAAGCGTCATAATAACCGTGAGGGTATTCTGACAGAACGAAGTCGTATGGAGAGAAGGTTTGGAAATAAGATTTATCGTCGGTTTGTTGGAATCACTCAGTTTACAGTGTTTTCTAATAACAATGAATATGATGACTCTGATATTGAACCAATCCAAGGAGCTTTTTATGCTTCCAGCAGTTACAAGAGAATGTTTTTTAGCAAGTTTCGTGAGCAGAGAGAAGACGAATTAAAGGCAAAAGTGAAAGCAATTGATTCGGAGAACGAAGCTTTTATTTTAAGTGATACAAATCTGATTTCCATTAAAGGAACTCCGGAGTATGCATCTTCCTTATCGGAAGACTCACCTACAAATCGTATTATTACATCTTTATATACAAAAGAAAGATTATTGTTTTTATTAAAGTATGGAATATGTTATAAAACCACAACCAACAAAGATGGGATTGCAGAGATAGAGAAGCATATTATGCGTTATCCTCAGTTGTTTGCAACATTGGCGATTCGAGATAAATTGCGAGAAGGAGTTAGGAAAGGTGTAATTTGGCACACACAGGGAAGTGGGAAGACAGCACTTGCATATTCCAACGTAAGATTCCTGACCGACTATTTTAGTAAAGAAGAGGGTAAGATTGCCAAGTTTTATTTTATAGTGGATCGTTTAGATTTAGCGGAGCAGGCGAAGAACGAATTTGAAGCCAGAGGTCTAAAAGTAAAACTGATAAAAGACAAAGAAGAGTTTATTACAGACATTACAAATCCCGGAGAGTCAAATACCAGTGGAAAAGTGACAATGACAGTAATCAATATTCAGAAGTTTTCCAAGGATTCTGTGACTAAGCCATCTGATTATAATGTGGATGTACAGAGAGTTTACTTCTTGGATGAGGCACACAGAAGTTATAATCCAACAGGATCATTTCTGGCAAACCTCATGGCATCGGATAGAGATGCAGTGCAGATAGCACTTACAGGTACACCGCTTATTGGAGATGGATACAATACAAAAGATGTATTTGGCAATTATATTCACAAATATTATTATAATCAGTCAATTGCGGATGGTTATACATTAAAGCTGATTCGCGAGGAGATAGAGACTACCTATAAGAATCAGATGAATGATACACTTGATCAAATTGTAAGACAGGGAAGCATAGCAAAGAAAAATTTATATGCTCATCCCAAATTTGTAGAGAAGATGGTTGATTATATCATCCATGATTTCGGGGAAGGCAGAACAGCATTAGATTCTTCTATTGGAGCAATGATTGTTTGTGATTCTTCGGAGCAGGCAAGAGAAGTGGACAGGCAGTTAAATCGTTTCTCAGCATATACACATGCACTGGTACTTCATGACGAAGGCACAAAGCAGGATAGAAAAAACGATCAGGAAGAGTTTAAGAAAGGCAATATAGATATTCTGGTAGTCTATAACATGCTTTTGACCGGCTTTGATGCACCTCGATTAAAAAAGCAGTATTTGGCACGAATGATTAAAGCACATAATCTGCTTCAGACATTAACGAGAGTAAATCGTCCATACAAAGGTTATCATTATGGATATGTTGTTGATTTTGCAAACATCAAAGATGAGTTTGATAAAACCAATAAAGCTTATTTCGATGAACTTCAATCAGAATTGGGAGATGAGGTACAGAACTATAGCAATATTTTCAAGAGTAAAGAAGATATTGAAAAAGATCTGAATGATGTGAAGAACCAGCTTTTTCTATATGATACAAGCAATATAGTCAATTTCATTAATCAAATCAGCGAGATTGATGATAAGAAGCAGTTACTTGATTTGCGACAGGCATTAGAAAATTATAAGGCAATGTATAATCTGATCCGTTTGTATGGGTATGAGGACTTATATGAACATTTCAATGTCGAGAATGCAATCAAGTGTCTGAATGAGGTCAATAATCGGATTAGCATTATTAACTTAAAAAATAGTATTGATTCATCAGAGGATATGTCACAGGTACTCAATATGGCATTGGATCAGATTGATTTCCAATTCCGTAAAATAAAAGAAGAAGAACTTATCATTGCTGATGCATTTCGAGATAGCCTGGAAAAAACAAGAAGAGAAATTGTAGACAGATGCCTTGATCCAAAAGATCCTGAATACATTTCACTTCTTGATGAATTAAAGCGGGTATTCAAGAAGAAAAATATTGAGGAACTCACAGCAGATGAAATGAAGCAGATGATGGGGGAACTGGATGCTTTGAAAAAGAAGGCAGAAAAAAGAAATCTTGCAGACCGTATGCTTGCGGCGAAGTATTCAGGTGATGTTAAATACATGAGAACTCATAAGAGAATTATGGGTAGTCCACCACCTATTGCAGATGCAATTACTATACATAAAATTTTAATGACTGTTAAATCCAAGGCAGATGACCAGATTGCACATAATGAGAATATCCTTGATAATGAGGACTATTTCATTAAATCGTTACAACCAATTATTTTGAGAGCATGTATGGGAGAAAATGTTAAAATAGACAAACCTCAGCTTATGTTTATAGATAATTGTCTGTCAAAAGAATATATATTAGAAAGGGATTGGGTTTCCTGATGACAACAGAAACAATAATAGCAAATACAAAACAAATGATTGATGATCTTAAGACGGTATGTGCCAATTTTGGACTTGGAAATGCCAGTAGTGAATATAAGATTATCACAGAGATATTTTTGTATAAGTTTTTAAATGATAAGTTCCTCTATGAGGTACAGCAGGCGGATGAAAAGCTAAAAGAATCCGAGAATGTGGAGCAGGTATTAAATGATATGTCAAAAGAAGACTATGAAATGCTTTTGTTGCTTCTGCCACCGGCTACAGCAAAACTTAAAAGAGAGCATTTTATATCCTATCTTTTCAATCATAAGAATGATGAGAAGTTTCACGAATTATTTGATTCGACCTTATGGGATATTTCTAATACTAACCTGGATGTGTTCTCTGTAAGTACGGGTTCCGGAGATAAAATTCGTTTATTTGATCAGAATTTATCTCAAAACGTAACAGAGTCAAATCGAAGGTCTGATTTCTGCAAAGCTATGATTGATAAATTAGTTACATTCAGTTTTGCAGAGGCTTTTTCACAGAAGTATGACTTTTTTGCAACTATTTTTGAGTATCTGATTAAGGATTATAACAAGGATTTTGGCAAGTATGCAGAATATTATACACCACATTCTATTGCAAGTATCATTGCAAGAATCATGGTTCCGGAAGGAACACAGAATGTGACTGTATATGACCCGGCAGCAGGTTCTGGAACTCTGGTACTTGCACTTGCACATGAAATTGGTGAAAGTAACTGTACGATTTATACACAGGATATTTCTCAGAAGTCTAATGAATTTTTGAGACTCAATCTTATCTTAAATAACTTGGTACATTCACTTGGTCATGTAGTGCATGGAGATACGCTGCTTTCTCCACAGCATTTGAACCGTCAGAAGAATGGATTGATGAAATTTGATTATATAGTCAGCAATCCGCCTTTTAATGTAGATTTCTCTGATAACAGAGACACTCTTGCGGGTGACATTTACAAAGAAAGATTTTGGGCTGGAGTGCCTAACGTACCAAATAAGAAAAAAGACAGTATGGCAATCTATCAGATGTTCTTGCAGCACATTATTTTTTCCATGAAAGAGAATGGTGGCAGAGCAGCAGTAGTAGTTCCAACAGGATTTCTAACAGCAGGAACCGGAATCCCTAAGAAAATACGAGAACGTATTGTTGAAGACAGAATGCTCAGAGGTGTTGTCTCAATGCCAAGCAATATTTTTGCAACGACAGGAACAAATGTATCTGTATTATTTCTGGACAATTCCAAGAAGTATGAGCAGGCAATCTTAATGGATGCATCTAAACTTGGAACAAAGGTTAAGGTAGATGGAAAAAACCAGAGAACGGTTTTATCGCCTGAAGAAATAGAGGAAATTATCAATACCTTTAATAACTTTGAAACAAAGGGTGATTTTTCTGTGGTTGTAGATTATGACAAGATAGAGCAGAAAAAATGTTCATTCAGCGCAGGACAGTATTTTGAAGTAAAGATTGAATATGTTGAGCTGACACAGGAAGAGTTTCAGAAAAAAATGGATGGATATACAGAGAAATTAACGGAATTGTTTGCTGAGGGAAATGCACTGCAGACAGAAATTTTGGAACAGTTGAAGAAGGTGAAATATGAGTAAGATTACGAAATATGCATTATCTGATTTATATGAGATGAGTTCAGGGATTTCATCTACGAAAGAACAGGCTGGACATGGTGCACCATTTGTTTCGTTTGGAACTGTTTTTAACAATTATTTTTTGCCGGATGAATTACCTGATTTGATGGATACAAATGAGAAAGAGCAGGAGATATATTCGATAAAAGCAGGAGATGTGCTTATTACTAGGACAAGTGAGACGATTGACGAATTGGCTATGAGTTGCGTTGCAACAAAAGATTATCCAAGAGCAACTTTTAGTGGATTTACAAAGCGACTTAGACCTAAAAAAGAAGGAATAGCATATCCCAAGTACATGGCATTTTATTTTAGAAGTGATTTATTCCGAAAAGCTGTAACTAATAATGCCTTTATGACTTTGAGAGCAAGCTTTAATGACGATATTTTTACATTCTTAGATGTTTTCTTGCCAGATTATGATGAGCAGGTAAGAATTGGTGATATGCTTTATGCTGTTGAGTGCAAAATCCAAAAGAATAAGGAGATAAATGATTATTTAGCATATCAATCTCCGATGGTGACTTGACCATTCATAAGCATTGGAAGGAGCCAGTCACGAAGTTGTTGAAGTCTTTTGGTTTCACGGATGTTTGCTCCTGCCTTTGTAAAAAGAGGTGTTACTTGCGTTATATATGATGCTATTTGAAATCTATCTATATTGCCTATTGATAATTCAGCAATATGTTTTGGATAAATATGCGGCTGAGCTGATCCTGTCTGTATATCGAAAATATCTTGTTGACGCAACTTAAGAAAGGCATACCAAAAGTATACATTTGTTGTCATTTCATAATCAATAAATGATGAGTCTGATGACCAAATTGGATCGTGCCAAATATTCACATAACCAGCATTTGCACCTGACCCGGATATAGTTAATACAGGAGCTACTGCATTGGCTCTGTTATGATAAGTTGCAGGTAGTAACCCTCCAGCAATAACCGGAAATTGACCAGGAATTGCATCTTTAGATAACAAAGCTTTTCCACGTTTTGGCGTAATATAATCACCCACATGATTTGAACCATTAGATATATTTTTAAACATATATCTAAAAATCAGCAGTGCTTGCTGCTCTAAATAATCATTTATAATATAAAAAATAACTCTTGAAAGTGGCGAGAGCAAATACAAGAACTCCACTTCATGGTGGTTCTCACATATAAAGGAGAAACACATGAAAGAGAAAATAATATCAGAGATCATAAGAGAGATGCTTTCGTCACTTAATAATGAACAATTAAGCAAGTTGAAGACTACTTTGGAGATATATCTTTATAATGTATCCATTGAAGTCAAACAAGAAGCTGATACAGAGCAAGAAGAAGTGGATTATTTGGAAGTATTTCTATCTGCAAAAAGGATTGAAGGTTGCTCAGAAAAAACACTGATATACTATAAAAATACAATACAGCAAATGCTTGATAGTATTGGAAAATCAGTTTGTACAATAGTTACGGAAGATCTAAGAACTTATTTGGCGGAATATCAGAAGGAGAAACAATCAAGCAAGGTAACAATTGATAATATTAGAAGGATATTTTCAAGTTTTTTTGCTTGGTTGGAGGATGAGGATTATATTATTAAAAGTCCAGTCCGCAGAATACATAGAATTAAGGCTGCTAGTACTATAAAGGAAACATACACGGATGAACAATTAGAATCTATGAGAGATAACTGCGATAATCCAAGAGACTTAGCACTGATTGATATTTTGGCTTCAACAGGAATGCGTGTGGGTGAACTGGTGCTGCTGAACAGAGATGATATCTCTTTTGATGAAAGAGAATGTATTGTGTTTGGTAAAGGTGATAAGGAACGAATGGTATATTTTGATGCCAGAACGAAGATCCATTTGCAGAATTATCTTGATTCAAGGACAGATAATAATAATGCATTGTTTGTATCACTTAAAGCACCATACAATCGAATGAAAATAGGTGGAATAGAACTGAGACTTCGAGAAATGGGGAAGCGGTTGAATATAGACAAAGTTCATCCACATAAGTTTAGAAGAACACTGGCAACAGTAGCCATTGATAAGGGGATGCCAATAGAGCAGTTACAAAAACTGTTAGGGCATCAACGTATAGATACAACTTTGCAGTATGCAATGGTTAAGCAGAGTAATGTAAAGATTGCTCATAGAAAATACATTGGATAGGAGTATTGGAATATGAAGCGAATAGCTATAAAGGAAGTTTGTGAAGTGTATGATGGACCTCACGCAACTCCTAAAAAAACAGATAATGGACCTGTTTATCTTGGGATAGATGCCATTACTGAAGATGGAATGTTAGATCCTTCACAGTTTGCTCACTTATCGGAAGAAGACTATGTGAAATGGACGAAGAGAGTAACACCACAAGAAAATGATATAGTTTTTTCTTATGAAGCAACATTAGGTAGATATGCAGTGATACCTAAGAATTTTTATGGTTGTCTTGGAAGAAGACTTGCAATTGTAAGAATTATTAATGATGAATTAAATGCTAAGTGGTTATATTACTATTTTAGATCACCAGAATGGACTTCTTTTATTAAAAATCAGACGGTCAAAGGAAGTACAGTAGATAGGATTTCGATAGAAGAATTTCCTGAGTATACGATTCCAGTAATATCATTAGAAGATCAGAACAAAATAGTGGATGTATTAGATAAAATTGATCGTAAGATAGCAGACAATAAAAAGATAAATGATTATTTAGAAGAGATGGCAAAAGCCCTCTACAACTATTGGTTTGTACAGTTTGATTTTCCTAATGAAAATGGTAAATCATATAAGTCCTCTGGCGGTAAAATGGTAAATGCTAATGGTCACATTATTCCAGAAGGCTGGACATTTTGTAAAGTACAAGATATTATTTCAAATATTTGCACTGGTTTGAATCCAAGAGATAATTTTAAACTAGGAACAGGTGATATAAAATACATTACTGTTAAAAATCTGACCACTAATGGAACTTTAGATTTTACAGGTTGTGACACTATTGATGAATCTGCACGAGCTATTGTTCATAACAGATCTGATATTCAAATTGGAGATATATTATTTGCAAGTATCGCCCCATTAGGACGTTGCTACCTCATTCAATCAGAACCTATAGATTGGGATATCAACGAATCTGTATTTTCAATCCGTGCAAACACTGATATTGTTACGCCATCATTTTTGTATTTATATTTTATGAGTGATGCTTTTATTAAACGAGCAACATCCAGTTCTACTGGAAGTATTTTTAAAGGCATCCGTATAAATACCCTTCTGGAAACAGAACTATGCGTACCACCATTATCTGTCATTTTAAAATTTGAAGAAAGGCTTGCATCTACATTTCCTTTAAAATCAAAGAATTATGAGGAAATTCAAAGGTTATCCAATTTACGAGACTGGCTCCTTCCGATGCTCATGAATGGTCAAGCCACCATCGGAGATTGATATGCTAAATAATCATTTATACGAGGAATACGAAGATGAATATACAGATATTTGGAACAAAGAAATGCAATGATACTAAGAAGGCGGAGCGTTTTTTCAAAGAGCGTGGCATTAAATATCAGTTTATTGATATGAAAGAAAAAGGCATGAGTAAGGGAGAGTTTACTTCTGTTGCACAGGCTAATGGAGGTCTTGAAAATATGATTAACTGGGATGGAAAAGACAAGGATTTACTTGCCCTTATTAAGTATACCGCAGATGAAGATAAGCTCGAAAAGGTGCTTGAGATTCCGCAGGTAATTAAAACACCGGTAGTAAGAAATGGAAAGCAATCTACACTTGGATATCAGCCTGATGTATGGAAGGGATGGAATTAATGGTAAAGAAGATAATGCATGATCCGCTGTTTCTGGCACAGAAGTCAGTGGATGCAACAGAGGCAGATAAACAGATTGTGACTGATTTGCTTGATACATTTAGGGCAAATTTAGAACACTGTGTTGGTATGGCTGCCAATATGATTGGGGTAAAAAAGAATATCATTGTAGTAGCAGCCGGACCATTTCAGTTTGCAATGATAAATCCGGTAATAACAAAGAAATCTGGAGCATATCAGACTGAGGAAGGATGTCTTTCTCTGAAAGGCGTTAGACCATGCACGAGATATCAGGAAATAGAAGTGGATTATCTTGATCAGAACTTTAAGAAACAGCACGGAAAGTATACAGGGTGGACAGCACAGATTATTCAGCATGAGATTGACCATTGCAATGGAATAGTAATATAAGAATCAGGCAGGTTGTAGATGTATTATGCCAAGGAAAGGAAGATAAATAGTATTTCTGGTGTGAGATCATAAATGGAAATCTTGTGTTGAAGGAACATGAGGATGCAAGATGGCTAACTAAGGAACAGCTGCAGGATGTGGAATGGTTGCCGGCGGATATTACACTTATTGGGAAAATCAGAAGTGCAATGTAAATATACATAGAGAAAGAGGATGTGAGAAAATATGCAGTTACCATATTCAGAAGAATTAAATATTGGTCATTTAAGCAGATTGTTTGAAAATACTACAAACTGTTACAAGTTCTTCTGGTTTCAGGCGATTCTCAGAAAGATAGATGGAGTTCATTGCAGATTTACATTTGATGAACTTATTAATGAAATGATTGCTGATGCGTGGTATATGGTAACGGAGTATCATTTAAGGTTGGGTCCACTTGGCATTACAGATAACTTGGAAGAGGTTGTGAAATATATTTATGAGAATTATGGAATTATACCATCTGAAAAAAGAGAAAAGCTTTTAGAATTTCTCCAAAAAACAGAGGATAAACGAATTTCAAAATATAAATCTGATTTGACACTAAATGTGCCGTATAGATTGCAGGTTCCATTTTATGACGAAATCAACATTGAGAGAAATATGTGGAATGGCTCAAAGCAGAACCTTACGAATGAAATTAATAGGCAAAAAAGACTGATATATTATTTCAGATTAATTTCTGGGCTGGGAACGGTAATTGAAGTGGATGATTTATGGGCCGAGTACTTATTAAGGCATAAAGAGATTTTGAAAGGTTGGACGCAACTGAAATTAATACAATATCTTCAAAATAAAAATCCAAGTGTTCCGGGAATAGCAGATAAGATAGAGGCTCCTTTTTCAAGAGATATTGAACGGGTAAGAAAGTATTGGAAATTGATAATACAAATTGACCCATCGATTAGGGAAATATATGGGGATACTGTTTTGGCAAATAAAGATATTTCTGTAGATCATTTTGTACCTTGGCAGTATGTAGCACATGATGAACTATGGAATCTACATCCTACAACGAAATCGATAAATAGCAGTAAAAGCAATTCACTGCCATCGTGGAACTTATATTTCAATTTATTAGGACAGTTGGAATACAGGGCATATGAATTGAAAGATCAGAATGAGATAATAGCGCAAGAGTTTCGGAAGATAATACCGTATCATTTGAATAACCAGGAAATCCGTAGCCAATTGTATGCAGATGGTTTGGACAAGAATGCATTTATTGGGAGATTAGAACATGTTGTCAAACCTGTTTATGAATCTGCACAGATGTCTGGCTTCAGGGAATGGGTTTATAAAAATTGATTAAAATACAATATAAAAATGAAGAAAATGTAATTATGACATACATCCAAAACCAGGAGAACCAACCATGCAGATCTATATAGATGCCGATGCTTGTCCGGTGGTAGGCATTGTAGAAAAAATAGCAGAAAAATACAAGATACCGGTCACTTTGCTTTGCGATACAAATCATGTATTATCCTCAGATCACAGCGAGGTGATAGTAGTAGGTGCCGGGGCTGATGCGGTTGACTATAAGTTGATCAGCATTTGTCACAAAGGAGATATTGTAGTAACTCAGGATTATGGAGTCGCGGCAATGGCTCTTGGGAAAGGGGCATATGCGATTCATCAATCCGGCAAATGGTATACGGACGATAATATTGATCAGATGCTGTTAGAAAGGCATCTTAACAAGAAAGCAAGGCGAAGCTCTCACAAAAATCATATAAAAGGACCGAAAAAGAGGACACAGGAAGATGATGAGCGTTTTGCACAGTCCTTTGAAAAACTGATCTTGATGGCAGGATAAACCCCATCAAGGTGTTGCATTGCATATGTATCGTTCCATCATATTTTGTGCTATACTGTTTTATGATAGATATATTATAATGGATAAATCACATAATATCAAAGATTTCCGGTTCTTATAACTGGACAGTCAGGGAGTGAGCAAAGATGGGAAGAAAAGAATATGAATTATGACGATTTTTTAAAACAAAAAGAGAAAATCGAAAAATTATCAACAGAAGAACAGAAAAAATTTTATGAGCAGATTTTGGAAAATAAGCAGGAAAAAACGGAAGTTTGTGTGAATGCCAGTTTTTGCTATGGACATCTGTTTTATCAGGAGGGTAATTTCGGAAAAACGATAGAAATCATAGAACCAATTGTAGTGGAGTACCAGAGCTATCCATACACACCTAAACTGTTGTCATGTTTTAATCTGATCGGAGTGGCAACCCATTGTGAGACAGAATACAATGTTTCACGCTTTTTTTATGAGACTGCATTAAAGATTGCAAGGGAACATGGTGAAAGCTTTTATTATGCATTTGAGTATAACAATATTGCATTGGCGTATATAGCAGAACAAAATTATACCGAAGCAATTAAGAACCTTGAACTTGCAGAAGATGCCCTGAAAGATTGCGATGAGGAGATGGGGGCATATGTCTATATAAATAAATCAATTTCGCTTCAGAAGTTAAATAGGTTGTCAGAGGCGTTACAGGCATTTGAGACTGGTGTAAAGCAATATCATGCAGATGAAATTGTTCCAGATGATGTCATCCGTTGTGCTACGACGCTTTATTACAGGCTGGGGCAGGTGCAGGAGTATGAGAAATACAAACAGCAGGTTCTCTCGAAAATGGGTGACATGTATGCTGCGGAATTTATGGATGCCTGTAGGGAATTATTTGAGTGTGGAATGGATTCGGATGATGATGGGCTTATGACGACTGTTTTGCATTTCATGGATCAGCATATGGAAAAATATCCGGATGAAATTGAGGTGGGGCTTGCTTTTTCTGATTTAAAATATGACTATGCTGTTAAAAAAAAGGACCGAGATGCGATATTGGATGCGTTGGAAAAAAAGAATGATTATAAAGATCGGATCATTGCATATTCTTTGGAAAAAAAGGTGAAATCCTTAGAGCAGTACATAGAAATCCATTCACAAATTTCGGATCTGGAGCTGGATGCCCTGACAGGTTTTAAAAATCGTAAAGCATATTACAGAGATCTTGATATTATGGAACGGGATAAAGAGATAAGCATGCAGCCGGTTGGGGTGGTATTTGCAGATGTAAATGGTCTGAAAGAAGTAAATGATAGTCTGGGACATGAAGCTGGGGATGAGTTAATTGCATCTGTTGCAAAAACTTTAACAGAGATTTTCCCGGAAGCAAGGCGGTATCGTTTTGGTGGAGATGAATTTGTAATTCTGTCTTTTGATAAAAATGAAGCTGCATTTAATGACAGACTGAAAAGACTTTCTACATTATGGAAAGAGAAATATTCTGCTTCGATTGGAAGTGTCTGGCAGGAGCATGCAAAAAACTTTGAAAAGATTGTGGCTGCGGCAGATGAGATGATGTATATGGATAAGAGCCGCTATTATGAGGAGCAGATGCATGGTGGAAGATTACATACCCATGCAGATACGGAAGAAGCATTAAAAAGGGTAGAAGCAGTTGCAGATCTTTTGCCGGGAGGTTTCTTTGTATATTATGCAGATGAAGAAGAACAGTTAATTACGTTTAATCAAGAATTATTGAAGATTTTTAAGTGCCAAAATCAGGATGAATTTATAGAGCTTACAGGAAACTCCTTTAAAGGTATGGTTCATCCGGATGATTTAAAAATAGTAGAGAGTGACATTTCAAGTCAGATCAAACAGGAAAAAGACATTGACCAGGTGCAGTACAGAATAAAATGTAAGGATGGAACCATAAAAACTGTTTTGGATTATGGCAGGTTTGTCCATACGGAAATGTATGGAAACGTATATTATGTATTTATGAATGATATATCAAAAAATGACGAATAAAGATAGCTTGAGAAAGGTACAAAGGAGATACAGAAAATGAAGATAAAAACAGTTGCAGTTCTCGGCGCAGGAGCAGTTGGTTCCTATGTGATATGGGGGCTTTCCGGGCGGAAAGATATCAGGCTGGGAGTGATTGCAGAGGGCGAGCGTGCCAAACGGCTGAAAAAAGGTTGCGTGATCAATGGTGTAACATACCATACACAAGTGTGGACACCACAGGAAGCGCGTGGAACAGATCTGCTGATCGTGGCTTTGAAATATGGTGACCTACCAGGGGCAATGGACAGCATCCGCACGATTACAGGAGAGAATACGACAGTTATGAGCCTTATGAACGGAGTAGACAGTGAAGAACTCATTTCAGCTGAAATCGGAACTTCTCATGTCCTGCATTCGCTGATAAAAGTAGCTTCTCATAAAGAGAAAAATGGATATTGCTTCAATCCAGAAACTACGATAGGCATCATTTTTGGAGAACTTTCTGTTCCATATCAGAGTGAACGTGTACAGGCAATCGAGGACCTTTTTAAAAATACCGGGCTGCATTATCGCACGACAGAATATATCAGAGAAGAAATGTGGAGTAAATTCAGACTGAATGTCTGCAATAATCTGCCGCAGGCAATTCTTGGTGTAGGAGTTGGATGCTACCAGGATAGTGTTCATATGAAACAGATCAGCAATGGACTCAGACAGGAGCTGGAGGCTATTGCAGCAGCAAAAGGAATCCCTACACCATATAATGAGTACACCTACCATATCATAAAAGCATTGGAAGAAAAAAATGATGGGAAATTTGACTACAGCAAAGACAAGGGACAAATGACCTGTGCAAAATAATGTAGCGGATCGATGGAAAGTTATAAGGAGGGAAACATATGTTGATCACAGCCGCAATCAGAAAAATGATCGATTTTTACGAAGGAAATATTCATGATATCGATCATTTCCTTAAGGTATGGGCATTGGCAAAGAACATTGGAGAGGCAGAGGGGCTGGACGATGAAACGCAGGAGATTCTGGAACTGGTAGCCGTTATCCATGATATCGCCTGTCCATTATGCCGGGAAAAATACGGGAATACAGACGGAAAGCATCAGGAAGAAGAAAGTGCACCGTTAGTTGAGGCATTTTGTGCCGGATTGCCGGTGGAAACGTCAAAAGTTCGGCGCGTCAAATGGCTGGTGGAACATCATCACACCTACACCAATGTAAATGGGCTGGATTATCAGATCTTATTGGAAGCAGATTTCCTGGTGAATGCCGGGGAGAGCGGCTATTCGAAAGAGATGATCGAAAATGCCCGCAAAAATATTTTTCGCACGGCTGCAGGAACCGATCTGTTAAAAAGCATGTATCTGGGCAATGGTTGACAGTCCAATATATCAACCTGTTTCTTCCGGTAGCGGTATTTTCCAATTACATTGCCATTTTTGTCCGGGCAGATCAGGATCCAAACCGGGCAATGGCGGGCGTTTTGCTTGGCGGTGTTGTAAATATTGTACTTGACATTGTATTCGTTTTCCCGATGCAGATGGGAATCGGTGGGGCTGCGCTTGCCTCTGCGATCGGTATGGTAATTCAGGTACTGGTCGGCATCACACATTTTTTCAGCAAGAAAAATAAATTAAAACTGATCCGACCAAAGCATGTGGCTTCCAGTGTGGCACAGATCGTTGGAAACGGCATCCCAAGCTTTTTTAATGAATTTGCAAACGGTTTTATCGTATTCAGCCGATCATTGTAACCAACTATGGCGGGGGAAAATGGGACAGGATCCGGCAGGTCAGAAGGATGTCATTTATGACCATCATTGTTATGGGAGCCCTTTTTTCCATGAGTGGGATTTTATTTCCAAATGGAATCTGCTCGGTTTTTATGAATCCGGACGAGGAAATGAAGCGTATTGCGCAGACAGGGTTGAGAACATATTTTATAGCGTTTCTTCCAATGGGAATTAATTTGTTGACATCATATTATCTGTAGTCTATTCTGAATGTAAAGAGGTCGCTGTGCATTTCATTGCTGAAAAATGTTGTGATAAGTGGTGTTGCAATTTTTGCTTTCCCGATCCTCTTTGGCGGAAACAGTTTATGGATGGTAATGCCGGTGGTAGAAATTGTGGTATTTTTTATCAGTATGCTGTTTTTGTTCCAGAAACAAAAGTGACAGAAAAACTATAAAAAAGCGAAAGTTACGGAGGTGTGCTGTATGTGGATTGTCTGCGGAGTGATCAGTGTGATTTTTTGTGTGACGGCGTGGATTTTGACCATAAATAAAATCAAAAAAGCGATTTTGGCTTCCATGTGTTCCCTGTCATTTGTGGCAATTACGCTTCTTATGGAATATAAAATGGTCGTAAACTGGGTAGACAAAGAGGATTGGAGTGCAATGCTCGATGTTGTGCCATCGATGTTCCCGGTTTTATGCGGTTATGTCATTCTTTTGCTTTTGGCAAATGGGGTGGTTATTGTAAAAAATAAGGGATGAAAACTCAATAGAGGTTTGTAAAAAATAAATCAAGAAGAGGATATATTTATGTATTGGAATAAGAGCTGCATTTTCTTCCAGTACTTTAAAATTACAGCATCTTGCAGCAAGGGAAGAATCCGGTTTGGCAAGGCATTTCTGATATAATTTTAAGGCTTTATTTTGCAGAGTGTCCTGAACATTGTCAATTAGTTTTTTTTCTTTCTGGAGCAGGTAGACATAGTCTGTTTTTTCTTTATCACTATGGAAAGAACGGAAATTTTCGACCTGATTATATTTTAACTGTGTAAGACAGTTATCAGGAACGGGCATCATGTTATTGAGATTCAATACAGCATAAAGATACCCAGTGGTTTTGTCCTGGAGTTTGTGGAAATCCAGACTGTTGGACATTTTCTGGTGTTTTGGTTTTGCGGAGGAAATCGGAACATAGTAGTGGAAATCTTTAATGGTAAGAAGAATTCCAACATGGAGTTTCAAACGTTCTCCATATTCCACATATCCAACACAAGGACCAAATTGTGTCAGGTAATTGATATATTTTTTATCGACAACGTACCAATCCATAAAGCCTCCTAAATGTAAAAAAGTGGGCGGATTACTCCACCCACTGCTTATGAACCATACATTAATGGAGAAAAAGAACTTCGCCAGCTGAATGAGGAATACAGAAGTAATTCTGGAATGGTAAAGTAGGGTGAGAGGATGAGAGCACCAGAGGTCGCAATTCGCGAATCTGATCAGCAGACATTTTGCCGTAAATTGTATTGACTATTTTTCCTTTTTTGGTATCATAATAGTAAAGGTGAGTCCTACCTATAAGTGGAGGTTGTAAAAGCGTAAGGATCGCCTCTGGTGATCCTTCATGGTGGCTGTGCTTTTTAGCATAGCCACTTTTAATATTAAGGAGGTATATGAAGCAGGAAAAACTAAATTTATATTGTATAGATATCAAATATATTAGAAATCTACATAATATTGATGATCGAGTTTCCTCGGTTTCACCAAAAATAGGGAAGCAACATCGAATATATGTAGGTACAGTCGTGATATGCAATGAGCATAAATATCTTATTCCATTATTACATCCAGTAGAAAAACATAAGAAAATGAGTCCTAGAGCTGACTTTGACAAAATATTTGATAAAAAGGGGAAATTGCTGGGAGTTTTAAACTATAATCTTATGATTCCAGTGGAGGATAAACAGTTAATAAAAGTAAATCTTAAAGAGGATAAAAGAGATACACTAGCTGAAAAACACTATAAGCAGCTGTGCATTGATGAGCTTGCATGGTGCAGAAAAAATGCAGAGACAATCATCAATAAAGCGAATTGCCTATATAATTTATGTATAGGAGAATCAAATTATAAGGGAAAAAATAGATGCCTTGATTTTGAGAAGCTTGAAAAAGCATGTAGTCGTTACAATGATAAACAATGAGATTCACATAAGTCATTTCTAAAAAATTGTCTTTATCATATCTTATTTTCCGGTCGTTTTATCAATCACCAATAAAAAATCAGAAGTATTTCAGGCAGTTTAACATGTTGCTTTTATTTTATGTTATACTGTTTTATAAGGTTTTGTATCATAAAAATTTTTAAAATAGTGGGAGAACATTACTGTGAAAAAAGTAAACGGTAAATCAAGATTGTTAATAGGATGTGCTGCTTTAATCGTAGCAGGTGTATTGGTTTCGTATTTTTTGTTAAGATATCAAAAAGACTGGATCATGCTGGCAGGGATTATTGTTTTTGGGATACTGTTTTTAAAATGTTTCAGAGATGAGGAACTTGAAAAATATATTTATGACAGAATGTCAAAATACATCAATATTTTATCGGTCATTTTAATAGCGGTTGCAGTAACGCTTTTGCCTGATTCCGCGGCAACGATGATAAATGAAAAATATCAGGGAATCGCGTATTTCCTTTCATTCCTCTGTTGGTTTATGGGGGCATATTTTCAAAGTATAAAGAGTGAGCAGAAAGTAACAAAAACCTAGTGTTTCTTGTACTTCCAGACGGAATTAAGTATAATGAACACAGACTAGGCAAAGAGCAATGAAATGCTTTGCAGCAGGCAAAAATACATCTGTGTAGGAAAGAATTTGATGATAGAGGTGTCTTTGACGGGAGGGGCAATACTGAATATGAAATATAATTTACCAGATCGGATATTGAGGGAACTTTCTTCTTTTGCGAAGAAACACTCTATTACAAAAATCATACTGTTTGGCTCTCGTGCACGAGGCACGAATACAGAACGAAGTGACATAGATATTGCTGTATATGGTGGAGATTTTGAAGATTTTTATTGGGACGTTAAGGAAAAAACATATTCTCTCCTGATGTTTGATATTGTGCAGGCAGATGCACCAGTTTCAACTGAACTAAAAGAAGAGATAGAAAAGGATGGTATCGTGATTTATGAAAAAGCTTGATAACTTTACGAATTGTTTAGCTATATTAGCGGATGCGGATTTTAAGATGGCAGAAACAAATGATATATACCGGACAGGGGTGATTGGACAATTTAATCTTACCTTTGAACTTGCATGGAAGGCATTGCAGGAGGTTATGAGAAAACATGGTATAGAAGATGCTTCTACTGGGTCTCCGCGTGAAATTCTGCAGCTTGGTTATAAATTTGGCTTTATCAATAATTCTGAAACATGGCTCCTTATGCTAAAAAAGCGCAATACCTCTGTTCATATATATAATGAAGAGGAAGTAGATGAATTGATCCTGCTGATACGTGATAGTTTTATTCCAGCTTTTAATGTGCTTAAAGATACGCTAATAAAGAAGCTAGATGAGGCAGAAAGCGATTTCTAGTATTGCAAAGAAACTACTACAGGAAGAGGAAAATATGTTATAGTGGTCTGACCGTTGGAACAACAACGATCATTATGCACTGTGTGTAGATCCTTCTGCAGATCCTTATTTTGCGGAAAAAGTATGACTGGGTCCAGCTGCTTCAGCTTCCGATCGCATTCCTTTTTGGGATTATGACGGATTTTGCAGTTGATGTCCTTTCATTTTTGCATCCTGCCAGTTACGTCCAGCAATGGCTGCTTTGTGGAATAGGGATCATTCTGGTTGCAGTTGGCGTCAGTTTTGGAGTGACGGCAAATGTGATCACGCTTGCAGGAGAAGGATTTATTCTTGCCGTGTGCAAAGTCTGCCCTATAAAATTTGGCACGATGAAAGTCTGCTTTGATGTCTCATTAGTCGCGATCTCCTGCATACTGTCAGTGCTGTTTCTTCACGGGATTTATGGGGTCAGGGAAGGAACAGTGGCAGCAGCGGTTTTAGTTGGGAGCATCAGCAGACAGATCAATAAGTATCTGGATTATTGATGGAGGAATAATCAAAAGTTATGATATATTAAAAGTGAAGATATATTGTATGAAATTAAGAAGATACAACAAAAGCAGATATTATCAGATGGCATGGAGTATGATTGTGTTAAGAGTGGTATGTCTTTAGTTGAAGCAAAGAAATTTTTAGCATCAAAAGAAGGTTGTAAGCAGGAAGAATATATAAAGTTTTCGCAGGAAAAATATTCTAATGGAGAGACATCGATTCAATATTTTGAGGAATATTTGCAACCAGACGCATTGTATTTATTAGATGAACCAGAAGTATCGCTTTCGCCAGCCAATCAGGTTATGTTAGCAGAAGAAATTAATAAAATGGCAAGGTTGTTAGAGTGTCAATTTATTATTGCAACACATTCGCCATTCATGCTGGGAACATTAGATGCGAAAATATACAATCTTGATACGAAAGAGTATGATGTTACGAAATGGAGTGATTTAGATAATGTGCGATACTTTTACAATTTCTTTAAAAAACATGAAAATGAGTTTAAATAGTGTCTGCTGATTAAACCGCTTCCAGCTCAAAATCAGCAGATTGATGTGTTAATAGTTCCAGCAGCCATAAAAATGTAACAGATGATATTCCCACGAGCTGCCTTTTATTTACAAATGATCAAATATATTTCCCGCGAAGAAGCCATCAGCCTGATCGAAGAATCTGTAAGAACAGGTGTTGAGCCTGAGCGAAAACGTCTGCATGCGGTGACGAAGATCCCGTTTATCCGACCTCTTTTCTTTCAGATCTTCCCAAGTATGATCCATACCATGTTCGATGAAGAAGCAAGTTTCAAAACGAAAGAATTTGAATCCGACAACAAGCATTACAGGGTCAATGTTCTGCAATGCCCCTATATGAAGTACTGCGAATTACTGGGCTGCAAAGAATGGGCAGCTACTTTCTGTTTGAGCGATGATCGTGTCTATGGGGATATGTCCGGTATCACATTCAGGCGACAGAGCACGATAGGACGTGGCAGTGAAAAATGTGATTTTTGTTTTTACAGGAATTAGCAGCATGTGAATACATGGAAAGATAAAAAACGGAATGAATGGAACAAATCGGAATTTGTGGAGGAAAGCCCGATGAAAGAAAAGAATTGTCAAACTCGTTGAGGAACGATTCACTATTGAGCAAGCGTATCAAACCCGGATACAATTACTCTTGTTTTTCTGCCGGGATTGACTGCGGATCATCGATCGTTTGATAAGCAGATTCCGTATTTTGAGAACAGGTATAATGTTATCATCTGGGATGCGCCGGCACACATTCTTTTTTGTCCGGAAGCGTGGTATACATTGCACATAGGCGCACCTGAGGGAGGGACAGAAATGGAAACTGAAAAAGTATATGCCATGCCATTTGCAAAAATATATCCTATGCTGGTGGAAAAGGCAGCCCGCAAGGGGCGGACGCAGGCAGAAGTAGATGAAATTATTGGGTGGCTGACTGGTTACAGCGTCCCGCAAATTGAGGCTGCGGTGCAGAATGGAACGCTGTATGGAGATTTCTTTCGAGATGCTCCGCAGCTCAATCCGGACCGGGTGCTCATAAAGGGCAGCATCTGCAACGTAAAGCTGGAGAGCATCGAAGAACCTCTGATGAAGGAGATCCGCTATTTGGATAAGCTGGTGGATGAGCTGGCTAAGGGCAAAGCGATGGAGAAGATCAAGCGGACAAACAAATGAGGAAAAGCAGCCTATTACACACCGACAGAGAATGTGGTATAATCCTTGAAAAAACACTGTATGGAAAGGACAAACACGATGAACGCTCTGGATATTATGAAACGCCCTGCCGCCTACGTCAGCGGCTATGAAAACACCCCCACGGAGGAACAGAACCGTGCAAAGCAACTGTGCTGGGAGTACAACCGCACCGCTCCTAACGAACAGGAAAAGCGGCGCAGTATCCTGCAGACCCTGCTGGGCACCTGCTCTCCCATGACCGGCATTGAGCCAGATTTCCACTGTGATTATGGCTTCAATATCCATACCCACGGCTTGGCGGTCATCAATTATAACTGCGTCATTCTGGATACCTCTCCGGTAAACATCGGAGCAGGTGCCTTTATTGCCCCCAGCGTATGCCTTGCCTGCTCCGGTCATGCCATCGACCCGGAGCAGCGCAGCCACGGCATTGGCACCTCGGCACCCATTACGCTGGAGGAAAACGTCTGGATCGGTGCAAATTCCACCGTCTGCGGCGGCGTTACCATCGGGGCAGGCTCGGTTATCGGGGCGGGAAGCGTCGTCACTCATGACATTCCCGCCGGCGTCATCGCTGCGGGGGTGCCCTGCAAGGTGATCCGCCCCATTACCGAAAAAGATAAGTTCAAGCCGGAGGATATTCTGTTCTGAGAAATTCAGATTGGAAACGCTGGAAAAACATACGCACAAGCCCTTCGGGGACATTTTTGTTTTTCGCCATGCTTTTCTGTGGGGAGAAGGCATGGTATACTGAAACCGACAACTCGGTATTTTGAGGTGATACAGAATGAAACACGAGTGTAAAATAACTGTTTTAGAGACAAAAATATTCCCAGATCTTCAAGAAAAATATCTTGCTGATCCGAAATCAGGACCATGTCCATGTTTTAAGGTTGGAGATACATTTCTTTTGAAAAGGACACCGCAACAGGATGATTTTTATCATCTTATGAATGGAAAATTCTGTGGAGAAGCATGGGATGCTATTAGTAGGTATGTTTATACAGCATTACAGGGTGGTTCGATTATGCATGGTTGGACAAATGATGAAAGAATGATGATTACTTGCTGTAATGATGGAACACGACCTGTAATTTTCAAGATTGAAAGAATTGATATACCGGAAAACGAAGATGAAAAGCAGTGGTTAGAAAAACACGATTTCAAGAATACTGCTGAAAATGCATATACAGGATAAATACAAATCGTTGTTTGGCGATTTGGTAAATCCCAATAAATTAATTTTATAGGGAACAGAAAATTTGAATTTTATGGAGGAACTATAGTGGCAGATAAAATACAAAATGCTTATCATGATTCTAAAAATATATACGATGGTGTATTAACGCAGGGAAATATCTTTAGTAAGCTCTATATTAAATTGTTTTGGAGTGGAACAGATGATAATGAAATTGCAAGGAAAGTTTTATCATACATTCCAAATGACTTTGACGGTGAGTTGTTAGATGTTCCTGTCGGTACAGCAGTATTTACAGAAGCAAAATGGGAAGCACTTGCAAATGCAAAGATTACCTGTCTTGATTATAGCGAGGATATGCTTGCACAGGCTCAAGCTCGTTTGGCAGAATGTCAACATATTTCATTTATCCAAGGCGATGTTGGGAACTTACCTATGGAAGATGAAACTTATGATATTGTAGTTAGTATGAATGGTTTTCATGCTTTTCCAGATAAGGAACGTGCATTCAGAGAAACGTGGCGTGTGTTAAAAAATGGTGGTACATTTATTGCTTGTTTTTACATTAAGGAGAAGTCAAAAATAACGGATTGGTTGGTAAAAAATATACTTTCAAAAAAAAGGATGGTTTACTTCAAATGTGAAAAATATAAGCGAAATTTTTAGTTAAGATTATAACAGAGCGAAAGTGTTGAAGTGGACGGAGGCTTTGTGAGAAGTATTGTAATGGGAGAAAATAGCGGATGAGCGTAACATATGAAATAGTAGAAGATGTGGCTTTTTTCTTAAATCATCATGTAAATGGATGCGTAAAAAAAATAATGCACAATTTCATTACGAGTAGTAGTAATTGTGAAGAATTGCCTTTGTGGATATATTTACAATTAAAAGTAAAAAAATATAGGTACAAAGATTTCCCGATATATGTTATGCGAAGAAAAAACAACATAAATGCTAAGAAGGCTATTTTGTTTCTGGCAGGTGGAGGCGGAATGGCAAGACCTATGTTTTTACACTTTGATATAGTATCTAAATTGGCAAGAGATACTGGTGCGACTGTCTATTTTGCGTATTATCCATTGGCACCGGAACATAATGTTATTCAGGCGTTGGAATGGTTGGAAGGTGTTTATAGGCGCATTGTAAATAAGCATTTGGTAGAGGATATTACTATTATGGGAGATAGTGCTGGTGCGAATCTTACACTCAGCTTGATTAATCGTGTAAAAAATAAACCTTCAAAAGCCATTTTAGTTTCACCGGCCAGCGGATTAGAGTATGGAAGAAATAGGGACATTCGCTTGGCTATGGAGCATAGGGACCCGTTGCTTACCGTGAAAATGAATGATTTGATTGCAGAAAATTGGGCAAGAAATGTACCGTTAAGTAGTCCGGATATCAGTCCGGAATATATATGTTATAAAGGATTCCCGAGGATTTTGTTATTTTGTGGTACGCATGAAGTATTTTATCCACATAATAAGAAATTGATAAGTAAGATGAAGAAAGAAGGAGCAAAAGCTGAAACGGTGATAATGCCTATGTGCCATGATTGGGCTTTGTGCAGAGTGTTTCCTGAAGGGAAAAATGCAGTAATAAAGATGTCGGATTTTATTAGTATGTAGAAAGTAAGATGAAGTATAAATCCCAGTCTTCTGGTGAGTTGAAAGCAATGGCGAATTTGAAGTTGATTGAGGAGAATGTTTATGAAGAAAGACAAAGTAATGGTAGTAATAAGCTGGATAATTTCATTGGGATTTTTTTTGACAGCAGTGTCCATAAGTGATGGAAGTATATCCAAAATGGTAATAGTACAACTAGGACTTGCAGTTGCTTGGTTTATTATTGGCTTTATACATTGGAAGAAAGCGAGAAAGAAAGAGAGATAACTTCCAGTAATACTGAGAAAATTAAAGAAAGTACAAAGCTCGCGAAGCTTTGAAGTTAAAGGAGAATAAAAAATGAAGAAATTGATATTTGGGTTGGCGTGGCAGATAATGGGCTTTTTGGGGGCGATGATAATTCTTTGTTCGGCGGCACCTCATCAATGGGATTATAACGGTATAACAGGCATTGTAGGCAGTTTGTTAGGATTAGAATTGATGATACCGCTTGTCGTTTGCATAGTCATCTTCATTATTGGCGGTGTGTTTTGTTACAAAGGAATACAAGAAAAGTGAACAAACAATTCCAGCTTGTCGAGCTGGAAAATTTGAATTTTGATGTCGATTATCAGGGGGAATATATGGTGCATAAAGAAATATATATTGAACTGCAGGATACGCAATGGCAATTTGATTATATTGACCATGATAGAAATATTGCTAGAGCAATTGTATATGATGAAAACGGAATATTCTATTTTGTAAGAGCCGAGCGAGATGATGATTTTGGCAAAGCAACATTAATTGAAACTGCTGGCGGAGGAGTTGAGGTAGGCGAGGAGTTACAAACTGCCATTCAAAGAGAACTAAAAGAAGAATTAGGTGTATCAGTAGAAATAGTTTTTAAAATAGGAGTTGTAAGTGATTATTATAACCTGATTCATAGGCATAATATTAATAATTATTTCTTGTGTAAAGTAAAATCATTTGGGGAAAAAAATTTAACGCAGGATGAAATAGATAGTTTTCATTTATCTACATTGCAATTGTCTTATAAAGAAGCAGTTCGAGAATATGAAAATAGAAAGAATACACGATTAGGAACACTTGTAGCAAATAGAGAATTACCTATCTTATATCGAGCAAAAGAAATAATCGATGATATAGAGAGTGAATAAACTTTCAGTTTGTAGAATTAAGAAAATTGAAATTTTATTTATGGAAAGAACCCAATAATTTCCAATAGGTAGAACAGTTTAATAAATTTGAATTATAGGAGCATTCCTGTAATTCAGAAATAATGCCAATTGAATAAAAAAGAACCTCAAGGTATGATTGAGTTGCATCTTGGCGGATGTAAACAAAACAATCAAAACACTGGAGGTTCAAAATGAATTTAACACAGAATGACAGACTAAAGCAAGTAACAAGTGACACTTTAATTGTTGGAGTGGACGTTGGATCACAAACTCACTTCTGCAGAGCGTTTGACTGGAGAGGGTTTGAGCTTTCAAGAAGAGTATTTAAGTTTAGCAACACCGGAATGGGATTCCTTACTTTTCTTCGATGGACAGAGGAACTCATGAATAAAACTGAAATGAAAAAGGTTATTGTTGGCTGTGAGCCTACCGGCTGCTACTGGCTTACTTTTCAGAAGTTTTTACAAGACCATGATATCCAGCTTGTAACAGTAAATCCGTTTACCGTAAACAGAAGTATGGAATTAGATGATAATAGTCCAGAAAAGAGTGATTTGAAGGATCCTAAAACAATAGCGTTGCTTGTGAAAGATGGAAGATTTTCAACTTCTTATCTTCCAAGCGGTGTATATGCAGAAATCAGAGAGGCCTCTGTCTGCAGGGATCAGATCATGAAGCAGCATGTGCGTCTGTCAAATCAGATACAGGGATGGCTTCAGAAGTTCTTCCCAGAGTATTTGGAGTGTTATGCCGATTGGGATTCAACCAGTGGACTGATGCTTCTTAGAGAAGCTCCACTTCCACAAGATATCCTTAAAATCGGTGCAGGTGGAATCAATCAGATATGGCGTGATGCAAAGGTACGTGCGGCAGGAATAAAGAGGGCTCAGACCATGGTAGAAGCTGCACAGAATAGTGTTGGATTGGAAGCCGGTGAAGCTGCAAGACTAGAGATATGGGTTCTTGTAAATGACTACATCCTGAAAGCAGAACAGCTAAAACGATTAGATGAATATCTGGAAGAAAAAGTAAAAGAAGTACCAAATGTGGAGAAACTGCTCGCCATTAAAGGAGTAGGGATGAGTACTGTGATTGGCTTTATAGCAGAGGTTGGTGATATCGGACATTTCACTGATCCGAAGCAGATACAGAAGCTTGCAGGGCTGGAAATAGTCAAGAAAAGTTCCGGTAAAAAGAAAGGTCAGCCAAGAATCAGTAAGAGGGGCAGACGAAAACTGCGAAGAACAATGTATGAGTCAGCACGTGCACTGATGACCTGGAATCCCGCATTTCAAGATGTGTTCCTTTATTACAGGAACAGGACAAAAAATTCACTTGGAGGGATGCAGGCAAAGATAGCAGTTGCATGTAAAGCGATACGGATCTTCTATGTAGTATTACAAACAGGCTGTGACTTTGATGAAGAAAAGTTCCGTAAGGACATCATCAGACCAGAAGCAGCATAACAAAAAGCACATACTGTAACAGATAACGTCCGCTAGGGATTCAATTGGTGCTGGATTACAGGAGTGCTCTCTAGGCAATGACAAAGCAGAGCGAAGCCGCTAAGACATAATTTATAGGGCATGACCCTGGATAGGAGCAGAGGCGGCACCCCACTATGGGTAGGCTGGACGAAGGAATTTAGGACTCTTTCAAATAAGATGATCCTGTTAGACATGAGAGGTTAGCAGCCATAGGGAAGAATGGGACACAGATTCGCCTTCATAAAAAGGATGACGTTTTATTTCGTGTACCTTTCTGACTGGAAAACGAAGTACATTGAATCAGAAATGATACAGTTTTCGCCCATTATTAAGAGCTTTTCATTGTTTGTAACTTAATTAACCATTGCATAGATGGCGAAAATAAAGGCTTTTTTGTGCAAAATTTATAAGAAAGTATAGAGAGATATGATAATGCAAGATGTTATGAGTGTTAATCAGAAAGAATATAAAATTGTGAAATTA
>OIZV01000315.1_pt1 | contig 27296 bp, 20 predicted proteins | sample 1588681 | NCBI WGS metagenome assembly OIZV01 (sample SAMN03283281) | human gut metagenome | biome: human-associated habitat; material: feces | host: Homo sapiens | place: Peru | collected 2012 | reverse complement strand
TCAGTTGGTTAGAGCGCTACACTGATAATGTAGAGGTCGGCAGTTCAACTCTGCCAGGGCCTACTGATCCAGAGTTTTCTGGAATAGTCCGGGGGTATAGCTCAGTTGGTAGAGCACCTGCTTTGCAAGCAGGGGGTCTAGAGTTCGAATCTCTATATCTCCACACGAAAAAGTCGGAACAGCATACGCTGCTCCGACTTTTTTTGTGGAGATAATCCAACCCCAGTCGCTTTGCGACAGCCCCTGAGGGGCATTGGGGAGCGTTACGCATTGATTAGTAGCGTTTTATGAAATCCTGCCAGTCTGTGCAGAATGGCAGGATTCGGTAAATATCTAATTTGTAATGAATTACTGATCACGCCCGGATGATCTCAACCTCGCCGTCGAGGCCGATCTTGATGATCTGGGAGGCGAGACCGGTGGCCCCGGCTTCGAGACGGGGATCAACGGTGTAGTCAACCGCGTTTTTGATCTCGTCGGAGATGTCGGCGAATTTCTTCGGTGTAGGCTCACCGGAGATGTTGGCGGAGGTGGAGACGATAGGCCTGCCGAGCTTGTAGGTGAGCTGCTGGCAGAACTCCATCATCGGGATGCGGATCCCGACAGTGCCGTCCGCAGCCACTGTGTTGTGCGCCAAGTGGTAGCGGTCAGCCTTCCAAGGCTCTCCCTCTGCCGGTGCCGGGTAGGTTTTCGCCCCCGGGTAGATCAACGTCATCGGCCGATCGTTCACCTCGACCAGATCTATGGCCATCGGTGGAATCTCATTTACGTATAACGCTATCTGATCCAGACTGCTGGCCAGCAGTACGAGCGACTTGCTGTCCGAACGATGCTTGATCTCGTAAATCTTTGCGACAGCCTCAGGATTGGTCGCATCGCAACCTAATCCCCAGACCGTGTCGGTAGGGTAGAGGATGACTCCTCCGTCTCTAAGAACCTTCAACGTCTCGTTAAGGATCTCATCTATAGTCTTCTTTTGCATATTCATAAAATTATTCCATAAAGTGCAGGTAGCAGGCCGTCACCGCCGTCACTGCCGCCGTCTCTGTGCGCAGCCGGCTTGGCCCGAGGTGGACCGGCACGAAACCGTGCCCGACGGCCAGACGTGCCTCTTCCGGAGAGAAATCCCCCTCGGGGCCGATCAGCACCGTGACCGCCGAATCAGATGGGAGCCCTTCCAGCACATCCTTGATTGATCGCCTTAAAGTCTCACCCTCAAAACAGTAACAGATCATCTTGACATCGGAATCCCCGGAATGTCCCAGGATGAAATCCCGTACGGAGACCGGTTCCTCCACCAGCGGCAGTTTCGCCTTCAGGCTCTGCTTCATCGCCGAAAGCGCGATCTTGCGGGACCTTTCCGCCTTGAACACCTTCCGCTCGGAACGCTCCCCGATGACCGGCGAGACCACGTCCACGCCAAGCTCCGTGGCCTTCTCCACGAACCACTCGAAGCGATCGTTGTTCTTCGTCGGGCACACCGCCATATTCAATGAATATGAATGCCCGCCCCATCCGGGAACGGTTTCCAGGATCTCCGCCGCGGCTCCTTTGGGCGAATCGTCGCTCAGGCGGCAACGGTACATATTCCCGATGCCGTCCACAACGGTGACCTCGTCCCCGACACGATGCCGGAGCACCCTCACGCAATGCGCGCTCTCGTCCGCGTCCAGAAGAGCGAGTCCGCCATTTATTTCGTTAGCATAGAAAATCTCCATACTGCAAAGATACAACATTGAATAATAAAGAGTAACTTTGCACCTATGAAAAAACGTTACGAATCATTGGATGTCCTTAGAGGACTGACAGTCGCTTTTATGTGCATCGTCAACAATCCGGGCACGTGGGCGCACATATTCCCGCCGCTCAAGCACGCCGGTTGGGACGGTTGCACCCCGACGGATCTTGTGTACCCGTTCTTCATCTTTTGTATGGGATGCGCGATGGCGTTCTCTTTCTCAAAGTACGAGAATACGACCGCCAAGGCTTATCTGAAGGTGTTGAAAAGGGGCGCGCTGATCTTTCTGGTCGGCTTCGCGCTGAACCTGTACCCGTTCTTCCCGACCTCGCTCCACGACGAGACCTGGTCCTTAGGCCAGAACTACCTCTACTGGCTTCAGCATAAACGAATATTCGGGGTTCTCCAACGAATAGGTATGGCGTATGCCATCGCCGGCTGCCTTGCCCTGTGGCTTAAAAAGCCAAAGAAGATTCTGGCCGCGATCGCGACGCTTTGCGTGACTTACACGGGAATATTACTGATCTTCGGCCGTGAGCCCGGCGCGTTCTCCCTCGAAGGCAATGTCTCGATGAGAATCGACACCTGGCTGGTCGGTGGCAACCATTGCTACCACGGCTACAACGGGACCGATTTCGACCCGGAGGGTGTCCTCGGCTCCATGACCGCGGCCTGCTCCTGCCTTCTCGGCTACCTGATCGGCTCGATGATCCACGCCTCCCAAAAGAATATGTCCGCTACCAACTGTTCCCCTGACAGGGTTGTCAACAGGACTTTTGTCTATGGATGCCTGTCCTTGATCCTCGGTGTGATCCTCAGCATCTGGGTTCCGATCAACAAGCCTCTTTGGTCAGTCTCCTACGTCTTCTACGCCGGAGGCTGGGCGATGCTCGCCCTGGCTTTCCTTGCGTACTTGCTTGACGTGAAGGGGTATGAGAAACCTTTCGTTCCATTCAAGGCCATGGGCATGAACGCGTTGATGGCGTTCGTGTTCTCCGGAGTCATCGCCAAAAGCTACGGATTCTTCGGTTTCGCCCCGAGCCACTACTTCGGCGCCAATGAATATACCTCCCTGTTGTGGGCCTTCATATTCGTCACCATCATATTCACCCTTCTGTGGATTCTCTACAAGAAGAAGATTGTGATTAAACTGTAACTAAAATGTACATCGGATTGATTTCCGACACTCATGGAGTGTTCGCTGATGATGTGAGGGCGTTCCTTGAGCCGGTGGACCAGATCTGGCACGCCGGAGACTTCGGCACGCTTCAGTGCGCGCGGGACATCGCCGCGTTCAAGCCTTTGATCGGAGTCCACGGCAATTGCGACGGACTTGATGTGAGACAGGAATATCCCGCCTTCCAGAACTTTGAGTGTGAGGGCATGAGAATCCTGATGACCCACATCGGTTTACGGCGCGGCAGCTATTGGGCCTTCAATCCGCACCAACCTATGTACGATCTGCGGGCAAAGGCTCTTCTTGACTCATATCATCCGGACATATTCGTCTGTGGGCACACGCATATTCCTCAGGTATTCAGGGATAAAAGAAATGGTTTTCTCTTTATGAATCCGGGCGCGTGCGGCTTCCAAGGCTCTGGAGACGTGCCTCGTCTGGCGCTTCGCTTTCATATTGTAAGCGGAGAAATCTCCGGTTTGGAGAAGAGTGAGTTGCCAAGAAGATCGATTTAGATAAAATTTTTATAAAAAAATATTGTAAATTTCAGAAAACTATGTACTTTTGCGGTCAGAAAAACGTGAGTAGAGTAACAATAGTTTTTTATTTATAATTATTATGAAGAAGGTATTTATGTCTTTCGCAGTTGTAGCTCTTATGGTAGCTGCTTCTGCTTGCGGTAACAACGCGAAGAAGGCCGAGGCCGCTGAAGGTGAGGCTACAGAGACTGCAGTTGAGGCTGCAACTGACACAACAACCGCTTGCTGCGACTCAACCGCCGCTTGCTGCGATTCAACTGCTACAGCTGAGTAATTTCAGCCGTTGATTCCCGAAAGGGATTTTGTGCGGTGTCCGGGTCCAAACCCAGATGCTGCAATTTTTTTTGTCTTCCCCCGTCCTAATGTCTATCTTTGAATATTGTTCGGTCGCGGACACTCGCTTTGTCGCCTGGGCACTGAACCTGTGGTTCGCAGACTCACCAACCGACGTTTGGCATAGGCACTACCTTTGCCGGTAACTGAATTTACCTTCCTTTGGCCACAGAGCCTGTCGAAGTGCCAACCGAACGATATGTAATATTGATGAATATGAAAGAGAAAACAGTCTGGTTTTGTTCCAATTGCGGTAATGAATATCCCAAATGGATGGGACGCTGTCCCGCCTGCGGGGAGTGGAACACGATGGTGGAGCAGAAAGTCGTCACGGGTGGCCCCAGGAAGTCAACCGTGGCGGACACCGTCCCGGGAGCCAGCCGCAAACCTCAGAAACTGAACGAGATTGATTCCCGTTCAGAGGCGAGGCTTTCCCTGAACAATGAGGAAATCGACAGAATCCTCGGCGGCGGCATCGTGGAAGGCTCTCTTGTACTGATCGGTGGTGAGCCGGGAATCGGCAAGTCCACCCTTTCCCTTCAGATTCCGCTCGGTTGCCCGTCACTCAGGACGTTGTACGTCACTGGAGAGGAAAGCCTGCGTCAGGTCAAGATGCGTGCCGACCGTCTGGGCGGAGATGCCTCCAACTGCCAGATCTACAGTGAGACGTTGATAGAGAATGTCGTTGCCCAGGCTCGTGAGATCAATCCGGACCTGATGATTGTGGATTCCGTCCAGACAATGTTCTCGCAGACCGTTGATTCCACTCCGGGATCCGTGACCCAGATCAAGGAGGTTGCCGCGATCCTTCTGCGTTTCGCCAAGGAGACAGGCATCCCGGTCATCCTGATCGGACATATTACCAAGGAAGGCTACATCGCCGGTCCGAAGATTCTGGAGCATATTGTGGATGTGGTTCTTCAGTTCGAGGGTGACAATCGAGGTTCGTACAGAATCCTGCGCAGCATAAAGAACAGATTCGGCTCGACTTCCGAGCTGGCTGTCTTCGAGATGACCGGCAAAGGACTCCGCGAAGTCTCCAACCCTTCCGAGCTGCTCATCCCGATGCACGAGGCCGGACTTAGCGGCACCGCCATCAGCGCGATGCTGGACGGCACGAGACCGTTTCTCTTTGAGGTTCAGGCGCTTGTCAGCTCTGCTGTCTATGGCACGGCGCAGCGCTCCGCCACCGGATTCGACGTGCGGCGGCTGAATATGCTTCTGGCGGTCCTGGAGCGCAGGGCAGGCTTCAAACTCGCCCAAAAGGATGTTTTCCTGAATATGGCGGGCGGGCTCAAGGTCAGTGATCCGGCCTGTGACCTGGCTGTCATCTCGGCTGTTCTGTCCTCCAACTTTGATTTCGCCATCCCCTCCGACAACTGTTTCTCCGGAGAGATCGGACTCAGCGGCGAGATTCGCCCGGTCGCCCAGATCGACCGCCGTGTAAGTGAAGCCGCCCGTCTGGGCTTCAAGAAGATATTCATTTCTTCGTTCGCCTCCTTGGACCTCAAACCGCAAGGCATCGAGGTTGTCAAGGTGGCTGACGTTCCCGCCCTCGTCCGAAGTCTCTTCAAATAACCTTCGGTCACTGAGTCCTATCGGTCACTGAGCCGGCTTCATCGGTCACTGAGCCTGTCGAAGTGACTCGCCGCCCTCAGCATTGCGCCTCCATATTCGTAAATCGAAAAAAAATGCGTATATTCGCCAAGTTTTAAGTCTAAACAAAACGAGATATGAATCTTAGAGACATCAAGAAGGACATTGAATATGTCATCGGAGCTTTCATCGATGATTGCTCCCTCTTCAGCGCACTTAACCAGAAAGCTGACGATGAGGCTTTGGGCGGACTCTTCGACGAGGCTGTCAAACTCTACAATGACCTCAGGGACAAAGTGAACGCAAAGGTGGAAGGCAAGAAGTCCGCCTACTATGCCGGAATCCGCAAGGAACTCCTTGAGAAGACTGACGCTATGTATCAGAAGCTCAGCGAACTCATTAAGGCGACCGCAAAGTAACCGTTCTCTTTGCAGAAAAATATTTGGGGAAGACCGGATGGCCTTCCCCATTTTTTCGTTTTCGTGAAGCCTAATACTCTGTTTTGATTTGTTTGTTTGAAGATTTTTCACTTCAAAGAACATTTCAAACGAATCAAAAGCGGATTCTAAATGTTGCCCTCCACGGACTTATTTCCCTGCCAGATGCTTCTCCCAAGCCCAGGCCGCGGCCAGCGTGTCCTCGATTGACCTCTCCGCTTTCCAACCAAGCTCGTTGTTGGCAAGCGTAGGATCCGCCCAGATCGCGGTAACGTCTCCGGCCCTGCGAGGAGCGAACTTGTAGTTCAGCTTCAAGTTGTTGGCTTTCTCGAACGCATTGATGAGCTCCATCACCGACAGCGGCTTGCCCGTACCGATGTTGAAGATCTCATATTCCTTCTTCATCTTGCCGTCGAGCATTCTGCGCACCGCGAAGACGTGCGCCTTCGCCAGGTCCACGATGTCGATGAAGTCTCTCTGGCACGTTCCGTCCGGAGTAGGGTAGTCATTGCCGAAGACGGAGAGGCACTCACGCTTGCCGATGGCGGTCTGGGTGATGAACGGCACCAGGTTGTTCGGCACGCCGCGCGGCAGTTCGCCGATCAGCGCCGACGGATGCGCTCCGACCGGGTTGAAGTACCTCAGCGCGATTCCCTTGACATTTGAATATGCCTTTACGGAGTCCCGAAGAATATCCTCGCACATCTGCTTTGTGTTCCCGTAAGGGGAGGTGGCCGGCTGCCTTGGCGACTCCTCCGTCACCGGAAGCCTCTCAGGCTCGCCGTAAACTGTCGCGGAGGATGAGAACAGAATATTCTCGCATCCGTGCTTCCTTGCGGTCTCGATGACATTCATAAATGATTCCAGGTTGTTCCGGTAATATTTCAGCGGCTCGCTGACGGACTCTCCGACGGCCTTGAAGCCGGCGAAATGAATCACGGCGTCAATCCGGTTGGCCGTGAACAGCAACTCTGTCGCCACAGGATCGCAGAAATCCATCTTCACGAAAGGAATATCCTCCATTCCGGTGATCTTCTTGACTCCCTCGTAGCAGGTCTCATCGCAGTTGGACATATTATCGGCCACGATCACATCGTAGCCGGCCTCGATAAGTTCCACGGTGACGTGGCTTCCGATAAATCCGGCACCGCCGGACACAAGGACGCATTTTTTCATATTCAATGACAATTTGATTCAAGTTAGTTCCGCATAAGCGGTTTTACACGCTGCAAATTTAGCAATAAAACACTATTTTTGTACTCTTGCCGTTCCTTGTTTTCATCCGTGGGCCTTGGAACGGCTTGAAATTCAAAAAGACAACTGTTATGAGATTCGGAATATTCATAAATTCTTGTGTTTGCGCTTTGGTGATGTCGGTCGCCATCGCCCCTTCCGCCGTGGCCCTTCGGCAAGCTCAGGGACCATCCGGTTCCTTGGTCACCCCTTTGAGCATCGATTCCGCCCCCTTGGACACTGAGCCTGTCGAAGGACCTGCGTCCCTACCCGTCACGGTCACTGAGCCTGTCGAAGAGTCCGCATCCCTATCCACCACGGTCACTGAGCCTGTCGAAGTGGCCTCCTCCCCGCAACTGCATTCCACAAACAAGGCGCGATCCAAGACCAAAGCCCAGAGATATGTCGAGTCAATCTCCCGAAGCGAATCCCTGAAATCCTCCGTCCTCGGGGTCCTTGCCCTGACCGAAGGCGGCGACACCCTCGCCTCCTGGAACAGCGGCCAGAGGATGGTCCCCGCCTCGACGATGAAGTTGATAACCACCGGCCTGGCCATCCATCGCCTCGGTCCCGACTTCAAGTACGTCACTCGCCTCGGTTACAGCGGATTCATCAAGGACGGAATCCTTGACGGCGACCTATATATAGTGGGCGGCGGTGACCCGACCATAGCCTCGAAAGACTCGATCGCCATCCCCCGCGCCAAACTTTTCGCCCAGTGGAAATCGTTCCTGGACAAGGCCGGAATCAAGAAAATCAACGGCAAGGTGATCGGCGACGGCCGCTATTTCGACGGCCCGATCGAGCACGACACATGGAGCTACCAGGACATCGGCACAGCCTACGGAGCCGGCGGCAACGGCCTCTGCTTCTACGAGAACGCCCAAGACTTCCGCGTGAGCGCCGGCCCGTCCGTCGGCTCACCCGTCAATGTCACGGTCTCCTTCCCGAACACCCCGTGGATGAGGTATGAATATCCCTGCAGAACCGCTCCCGCCGGCACCGGCGACCAGCTCTACCTTTTCAACTCCGAATTCCTTCCTTACGCCGAGATCCGCGGCTCGTTCGCCATCGACCGCAAGCCCAAAACCGAGGAGTTCAGCAACAAGTTCGGAGCCTACACCTGCGCCCATTATTTCTGTGAATATCTGAAATCCAATGGAGTACCCGTCTCCGAAGGCCCCGCCGACATCCGTCTCGGCCGCGTCCGCTCCAACCTCTCTTCCAATGAATATGCCCCCTACGCCTCCAGAGTGGATGACCTGAATATGCTCGGTCAGACATATTCCCCGTCCCTTAAGCGCATAGCCCGTGAGACGAACCTGAAAAGCGACAACTTCTACGCCGAGACCCTTTTCCGGACCCTTGGCCGGAGGTTTCATCATTCCGCCTCCTACGATTCCTCTTATGTGACTGTGAATGAGGTGATGAAGAACATCGGTGTCAGCGCCGATGATGTCCGTATAGTTGACGGTAGCGGCCTCGCCCGCCACAACTACATCTCCCCGTCCTTCTTTGTGCGTTTCCTTTCCGCTATGATGGACAGTCCGTCCTTCGCTGACTACATCCAGACCATAGGCCAGCCAGGAAACCGTCATTATGAATCCCGCCTGAAGGATGCCCCGGCCACCGTCAAGTCCCGTGTCCACCTGAAGAGCGGCTCGATGAACGGTGTCCGTTGCTTCAGCGGCTACATCGAACCCTCCACCGGCTCCAAGTCCGACACCATCATCTTCTCCATAATGACCAACAACTCCCTCGCCCCCGCCTCCCGCATCGACCCCCTGATCGACCGCATAATCACCCTCCTCGCCGCCGACAACTGATCCGCCCTCATAGCCCGATCTCAGTGACCTGACAGTGAACGTACCTTAACTGTCTGGTGTTTAGTGAGATCTGAAATCCTGCCGGTCATTTCAAGAGGCCAGGATTCCATAATATGTTGGAACATAGTCAGTGAAGCCTCACAGTCTGAACCTCAGTACTTTGTGGAATCCTGCCAGTCATTTTTGGAAGGCCAGAAATCCATAATTAATTGGAACAGAGAACGTGAAGCTCCACGGCTTGAGTCTCAGAACTTTATGAGATCCTGCCAGTCATTTTTGGAGACCAGAAATCCATAATTAATTGGAACAGAGTGTGTGACGTTCCACAGGTTGAAGGTCAGTGCATTATGAAGTTCTGCTCTCTGGAATTGACTACCAGTAATTTATAAGTAACGAACCCATGATGTTTTACGGTCCACACTCTTGCTAATCATAGATTAATTTCCCATATTTGTGAAGCATCGTTCTCTGGTCTGGAATCAACCAGTCCACCTGAAAGAATGATGTGGGTTAACTATGTAAAACTTTTAAAGAGGGGAAGGCTATGAGGCGTCGAAAGTTTCTGTCCGGTTCACCGAACCACATTTATCAACGGTCACAGAACGGTTCTGTGATATTTTACAGTCTGGAGGATTGTCTGGTTTATTTCACTGTGTTCTGCACCTGCGCCAAACGGTACGGAGTGACAGTTCTGGGTCTGTGCGAGATGTACGATCATATTCATCAATTGGTTGAGGCTCCGGATTTACCTACGCTCAGCGGGTTCGAAAGAATGGTGAATATGACGTTCTCCTATGAATATTACGGTGACTTGAAGCGGGGGGCTGAGGGCTTTGTGTCGGATAGGAACATCACTTCCGGTTCTGTAAGCGTCACGATCCCGAACATTGGCCATCTGTTTCAGTCTCCATTCGGAAGCGCTCCGAAAATCGGAAACAAAAAGATAAGGACCAGCATTGCCTACCTTTATAACAATCCGGTTGAGAGGAATATCCATCAGGAGGCGATCAAGTGGCGATGGAACTTTCTGGCCTACGCGTTTTCCGATCATCCGTTTTCGGAAAAGCTGTCGCGTAGAGTGGCCTCGACCAAGATGCGTAAAAACCTCAAGGAGATTGAAGGATGTTGTTCACGGGGCAGCTACCTGAGGTACCCTCAACTTCACAGGATGTTTGATGGCCTATCACCTGAAGAGAAAAACCAACTTATCGATTTCATTGTCATTACCTATAATGTTATTGAATATGACAGGCTCTCTTCCTATTATGGAAGTCCGGAAAAGATGTTGCTTGCCATCAACTCCAACACCGGCAGTGAATATGACATCAGGGAGGAACGGCATCATAATCCGGACACCTCCTACGGTCAGATGATGAATTATGTTGTCAGGTATGACTACGTCACCAGGGCCAAGGATGTCATCCTACTGCCCATCAAGGAGAAAAACGTCCTTATGCGGATTCTGGTCCGTGACACGATGGCCGATGAGTGGCAGGCCCTGAAGTTCCTCGGAATGGATCTCCCTTCAAGGTAGTGCAACGGTTGGGGCTTGGTTTGGGACTCCACTCAAGATGGCGCTCCGGTCTTTTGGTTGGAAACGGCTAAGGTCGCTATGTAGCACTTGGTTTGGGACTCTACTCAAGATGGCGCTACGGTAGAAAATGATAACCGTGCACTTAATTGTCTGGCGTTTAGAAAGATCTGAAGTCCTGCTGGTCATTTTAAGAGGCCAGGAGTCCATAATTGGTTGGAACTTGGAGTGTGGTGCCCCATGGCTTGAAGGTCAGCGCGTTATGAAGCCCTGCCATCCATTTGGGGAGACCAGAAATCCGTAATTTATTAATATGTATCGTAAAAAGAGTTCGCCCACCATACATATTCTGGGATGAGATATGAGACCTGTTGAGCATAGATTGCCACGATTTGCGGAAAATGAAATTGCCGTTGAATGTCGCTTGTTAATTCAACGAGCCTAGAGACGAGTTGATTAACAGGTGATGAACTTGCTGAATCAACGGGCTGCGTAAGGTGGAGATGATTCCGGAGCCATTGGCGTCTATGTGACCGACAATGCGGGTGTCGCTTACGGGCTGTGACCGCACTAATTCCGCGGAAAGTAGAACGGGCTGCGTAAGGTGGAGATGATTCCGGAGCCATCGGCGTCTATGTGGCCGACGATGCGGCGGGCGCGGACAGGCTTGCGGTTGTAGAAATCGGCAGCGCTGGAATCCAATGAGTTGACACGCACGACCTGGGCGGAGTGGATGAACTTGCCGTCATCGATGTACATCCCCACGTGCGTGATCCGCTCCCTGGTGGTGTCGGTCGCGGCCTTGCCCCAGAACAGAAGGTCGCCAGGAAGCAGACCGCTCCAGTCAACATCCCCGTTGTCCTTGAATATTCCCACATCCTCTCCGATCCTTGCCTGTTGGGAGGCGTTGCGCGGAAGGAGCACTCCGTTGGCGAAATATACGCTGCGGGTGAATCCGCTGCAGTCCACGTTCTTGATGGACGTGCCGCCCCACATGTACGGTACGCCGAGGAACCTGTAACCCGTGGTCAGAAGATCCTGCCTGAAATCATTCCCGGCCGTGGTTCTGTCCTTGCGGTCTTTGGCCCATTTGTAGAACACCGCGACATCTTTAGCGGGGACATAACCGGTCTTGCCTGACGGCAGCACGACTCCGACAAACTTCTTCTTCAGAACCGCCTGCCCCTCCTCATAGCCTTTGTAACGTCCTCCGGCATGCGTCCTGACACTGTACATGATTCTCACGATGTCTCCGAGCACGAAATCGGAGACAATCCTGGAATCCATCGAAGGCTCCTCGTAAATGTGTGAGAAAGCCGCTGTGCAGATGTATTTCGGAGCCTCAAGGTAGTCCTGAAGCTCTTCCTCGCTCATCGGCACAAGCCCCATCTCGTTGACCCAGGCCGTGTAAGGCTCCGGACTCTTTATCTTGACCCAGTAGCTTGACTTATCCAGGACCTCGACCACCGTCCCCATCAACGCCTGGTCTCCAAGCTCGGCGGCGTAGTCCGGTGCCTCGCGCATAAAGTTGGCGGAAAACTCAACCACAGCCCATTTCTTAGGGGCTTCCTGCGCTGAGGCGGCACAATAGAATGACAGAGCGACCGCGGCCGCCGAAGACAAAATTTTCAGGAATATGTTCATATCGACATCTGTTTATAATCAATAAACTGTTCTGCTTGAAATGCCCTTTCGTGGTTCAAGCCAATCAAAAACCTTCTCTTTCCGGAACCAATGACGGATCCAACTTGTAAAAATATTCACAATTCATTAGTTTTGCAAGGAATATGTCGTACTTTTCGGTGGCACGTGTCGGGAAAAGGGGATAGGGCAATCACATCCGGACGTGGAACAGGAGTTCTCCTTAATGGATTTCTTTGAAAACCGAATGCCCGGAATAGGACAATCACAATTGAACGTGGAACTGAAGAGGACGCGAAGGAAAGGTGAATCGGAAGAAGGAGTAACGGCTGCATTATGTTTGGTTTTTCAGAAGGGAAAAGATACAATTCGTTCGTGGGTTATTACCGCCGCAGGTACGGTGAGCGGCTCCAGAAACTTGTTCTGGACGCAGGGTTCTCGTGCCCTAACCGGGACGGAACCGTGGGGCGGGGAGGGTGTACCTACTGCGACAACGCCGCTTTCCATCCTGGTTACAGTACTCCGGGGAAGCCGCTTCTGACACAGATTGACGAAGGAATAGAGTTTCAAAAGGTGCGATATCCGAGGGCGAGGCACTACCTGGCATATTTCCAGGCATATTCAAACACATACGGTCCGTTGGATCGGTTGAAGGCTCTTTATGAGGAGGTCCTGAGCCATCCGGAGGTGGTGGGGATCGTGATCGGCACGCGTCCGGATTGTGTCGATGAGAAGAAGCTGGACTATCTGGCTGGCTTGGCGTCGGGGCGTGTCCTTTCAGGGTGGCAAAGATCCCTTCGGCAGGCTCCGGGACCGACTGTCCAGGCCCCGGTTCCGGATACCCTCACCGCCCCCATAGTGGTGGTAGAGTACGGCATCGAGTCCTGCCACGACAGCACCCTGCGCCACATCAACCGCGGCCACAGCTTCGAGTGCGCCCGCAAAGCCGTGGAAATGACCGCCGAAAGAGGCATCGACACCGGAGCCCACTTCATCCTCGGCCTCCCCGGCGAGACCAGAGAGATGCTCCTCGACCAATGCGGCCTTATCTCCTCCCTCCCGCTGCGCTCCGTCAAATTCCACCAGCTCCAGATCGTCAGAGGCACAGTGATGGAAAAGGAATATGCCGCCGACCCCTCAGCCTTCTACCGTCCCGGTCTTGATGAATATCTTGACTTTGTCATCGACATCCTCGAACGCCTGCGCCCCGACCTTTACATCGAACGGGTCGCCGGCGAGGTCCCGCCCCGCTTCGTGAACGACACCCCTTGGGGACTCGTCCGAAACTTCGAGATCCTCCGCCTTCTGGACAAACGTCTTGAGGAACGGGACACGTGGCAAGGCCGTTTATATTCAAAGCCTTGATTAATCGGCTGGCACAACTTTCGCTTGCCGGAAGGCCGGCTGTCGGGCCGAAAGCCGAATTTTTTGAGGCCATAGAGGCAGAACAACCCTCCGGCCAAGCCAACTATTGCGTGAAAATTTGTATATTTGTCAAATTTATTTGATTACAATGGCGAAGTTTGTAAACCGAGAGATTCCTGAAGGCCTCACCTTCGATGACGTTTTGCTGGTTCCGGCACATTCCGATGTACTTCCTCGTGACGTGGATGTCACAACAAATTTCACGACTGACATCAAGCTCCACACCCCGATCGTGTCGGCCGCGATGGACACAGTCACAGAAGCCGATCTTGCCATAGCGATGGCGAGGGCCGGTGGTATCGGTGTGATTCACAAGAATATGACCATCGAGCAGCAGTGCGAGCAGGTGCGTCACGTGAAGAGGGCTGAGAACGGAATGATCTACGATCCTGTGACGATCAGCCCGGACGCGAATGTCGGCAACGCCCTCGCGATGATGAAGAAGCATCACATCGGCGGCATTCCTGTCGTGGAAGCCAACGGCTTCCTCATCGGAATCGTCACTAACCGTGACTTGAGGTTCCAGGAGGATATGCAGCTGCCGATTTCCGAGGTTATGACAAAGGAGAACCTCGTGACCGCGCCTAAGGGCATCACCCTGGCCGACGCCACGAAGATCCTCCAGCACAGCAAGGTCGAGAAGCTTCCTGTTGTTGATAATGACGGCAAGCTCGTCGGCCTGATCACCTACAAGGACCTTATGAAGATCAAGGACAACCCTATCGCCTCCAAGGACAGCAAGGGCCGCCTCCTCGTCGCCGCCGCCGCCGGAATCAAGTCCGACACGCTCGACAGGATCGGTCTTCTGATCGACGCCGGAGCCGACGCTGTTGTCCTCGACACCGCCCACGGACACTCCGAAGGTGTGCTCAGGATGATCAAGAAGGCCTGCGACGCCTATAAGGATTTCCAGATCATAGCCGGAAACGTCGCCACCGCCGCCGGTGCCAAGGCTCTCGCCGATGCCGGAGTCAAGGCTGTGAAGGTCGGAATCGGCCCGGGCTCGATCTGCACCACGAGAATCATCGCCGGAATCGGCGTGCCGCAGCTGACGGCCGTAATGGAGGCCGCATATGCCCTCAAGGGAACGGGCGTGCCTGTGATCGCTGACGGCGGTATAAGATATTCAGGAGACATCGTCAAGGCGCTTGCCGCCGGTGCCAGCACCATCATGGCAGGCTCCCTGCTCGCCGGAACGGAGGAATCCCCAGGCGAGACAATCATCATGAACGGCCGCCGCTTCAAGTCCTACCGCGGAATGGGATCCCTCGAAGCGATGGAGCAAGGCTCGAAGGACAGGTATTTCCAGGACATGGAGTCCGACATCAAGAAGCTCGTACCAGAAGGAATCGTGGCCCAGGTGCCTTACAAGGGAACCGTCTCAGAGGTTGTCTATCAGCTTGTCGGCGGACTCAGGGCCGGAATGGGCTACTGCGGAGCGCATACTGTCGAGGAACTCAGGAACGCCCAGTTCGTGCGCATCACCAACGCCGGCTTCCTTGAGAGCCACCCACACGATGTGACCATCACCAAGGAAGCCCCTAACTATTCCCGCTAATCAATGATGCTCAGGAGGTTCCGCATATTCATGATGGCCGTCGCCGTTGCCGCCCTTCCGTCCTGCAAGGCAATATCCTCGCTGATTCACGACGGGGAGGTTGTCGCCAGGCTGGGAGACCATAAACTCTATCGCTCGGAACTGGACGATGTGATCCCCAAGGGCACGTCTCCGGCGGACAGCGTGAACCTTGCGAACCTCTACATCAACTCGTGGGTGAAGGACAAGGCTTTCCTCGACATAGCCCAGCAGCGTCTCTCCAAGGAGGAAAAGGATGTCTCGAAGGAGCTTGAGGCCTACCGCCAGTCGCTTCTGCGGTACCGCTACGAGCAGCACTACATCAACGAGCGCCTCGACACCACCGTATCAAAAAAGCAGATTGATGAATATTATGGCTCCCACAAAGAGTCCTTCAAGCTGGAGCGGCCGATCCTCAAAGCCCGTTTTATGAATATTCCGAAAGATTCTCCGAATCTTCAGAAGATCAGGAAGCTGATGTCTTCGGACAATGTTGAGGACGTGATGGCCGCTGACAGCATCGCCTTCAATTCGACCCAGCGTTACCATGACTATTCCAATGGCTGGATAGACGCGGTGAAACTGGCCGCCGAGTTCGGTGTGGACTATGTTCAGATGCTCTCACAGCGTAGCGGCAACTTCATAGAGATGCCGGACGGGGATGCCAACATCTCTGTCGCGTTCATAGTGGATTACCGGAGGGCCGGGGAGATCGCTCCGGTGGAATACTGTGAGGACAGGATAAAGGACATCATCATCAGCGGAAGAAAGCACGAGCTCCTGGCCGGTTTGGAACGGGACTTGATAGAAGACGCCAAGGTTAAGGAGAATTTTGAAATATATTCGAAATGATAAAGAAAACAGCAATCACCATCTTCGCCCTCGCAGCGACCTGCGCGATGGCTTCTGCCCAGAAATACAAGTACGTTGACAAGACCGTCGCCGTTGTCGGCAACGAGGCGATCATGATCTCCGACATCGAAGGGGCGGTCAAGGACCGCAGCGCCCAGGGCTTTTCATCAGACAGGAATGTCCGCTGCGAGGTGCTGGAATCGATTCTCGAATCGAAGATATTCCTGATGCAGGCCAGGATCGACTCTCTCACGGTCAATCAGGACATGGTTGAGGGAAGCCTTTCCCAGCAGGCGGACAGGATGCTGACCTACCTCGGCGGCGAGGACAAGGTTGAGGAATATTTCGGCAAGCCTCTCTACCGCCTCCGTCAGGAATGGCGCAAGCAGTACGAGGACATGAGCCTCACACAGCAGGCCCAGCAGGAGATCATGAAGAAGATCCCGGAGATGACACCTTATGATGTAAAGGAATATCTTGACACGGTTGACACCAAGAATCTTCCGATAGTTCCTATCAAGTACCAGCTCAGTCAGATCTGCCGTTATCCGGACCGCGAGGCCGCGAACATGGCCGTGCGCGAGAAGTTGCTGGACCTCCGCGAGAGGATCATCAACGGAGAGAAGTTCTCCACTCTTGCTCGGATATATTCGGAGGATCCGGGTAGCGCCCGTAAGGGTGGCGAGCTTGGAATGGCCTCGAAGTCAATCTTCTGGCCTGTGTTTTCAGACGCCGCTATGGCTTTGAAGCCGGGTGTTATCTCGCAGATTGTCGAAACTCCTGACGGATTCCACATCATCGAGGTCATCGAGAAGAAAGGCGACATGTTCAACGCCCGCCACATTCTGATGAAGCCTAAATACACTGATGACGACAGGGATAAGGCGTTCAAGACTCTGGACAGCCTCCGTACCGAGATCAACAATAACGCCGTGACGTTCCAGATGGCGGCGAACTTCTACTCACAGGATCCGGCCACCAGGACCAACGGCGGTCAGATGTCCGATCCGAACACCGGCTCGGCATATTTCGAGATTGACCAGCTCAAGCCGGAGGACTATCTGGCCATCAAGGACTTGAAGGAGGGCGAGATCTCCGAGCCTGTGGAGTCCACTGACAATGATGGCCGTCAGGATCAGGTCAAAGACTATGTCGTTGGAAAGACCATCTACAAGATCATCCGTGTTGACAAGATCATTCCGGCCCACACTGCGTCGTTTGAGGAGGATTTCAGCCAGCTTCAGGAGCAAGTCCGTCAAGACAAGCAGATGAAGGCCATCGATGACTTCCTCGCCGGCAAGATCAAGGAGACCCACATTGTCATCGACCCGATGTTCAAGGACTGCGAGTTCCGTCGTCCGGGTTGGGCTTCAAAGTTCTCTGAAGACTGATGCTTGCGAGACGTCTGGCATATTCATTAATCCTTCTGCTGGTTTCGTTCGGCCTTTTCGCCCAGAACACCGAGCAGAAGGACAGTCTTGTGCGCCTGCTCGGATGTGATGAGCTTCAGCAGGTCGAGGAATATGGCCAGAGCTACAGGAAGGCTTTGGGACATGCCAGATTCGAGCACAATTCAACTCTTCTGATCTGCGACACCGCCTTGTGGAATGTCAACCAGAATGTTATAAACGCTTTCGGCAACGTCCAGATCATTCAGAACAACACAGTGCTCAGCAGCGAGAGCCTCGACTATCTCATCGACCAGAACCTCGCTCAGTTCAGAGGCGCGCTGGTCCAGCTTAGGGACAAGGACGGGAACACCCTGCGTACCACTGACCTGGACTATAACACCAAGGACAGTGTGGCCGTGTTCAGGAACGGCGGTGCCTTGCGCGACAAGGACGGCCAGATCATCGAGAGCGATGACGGCCATTACTATTCCAAGCTCAAGACGTTCAGTTTCACGAACAACGTCAACATGTACACTGACTCGATATTTGTGAAGACTGATGATCTGGACTACAACACAGGCACGAACGTAGCCACTTTCGGAACCGGCACCAACGCATGGAGGGACAACAACATGCTTTCTTCTCAGGCCGGTTTTTACGAGCGGACTTTGGAAAAGTTTACGTTCTTCAGGAACGTGCATATTCTTACCGAGAACCAGGAGGCATGGGCTGACACCTTGGTATATTACCGGGTTCCGAACAATGTGGAGATGTTTGGCCATGTGGAACTGCTTGACACGACTCGCAATGTGGCCGCGGTAGCCGGTTATGTGCAGTATATAGATTCCTTGTCATTCATAAAGTTGACCCGTGAGCCGGCTGTGATAGCGATCAGCGAGCAAGGGGAAAAGAGAGATACAGCTTACATCGGTGCGGACACATTGATTCTGCGCTCCATACCGAAATGTGATGTGGATTCATCGGAGATTTCCAATTCGGCAAGCCGTCTGAAAGAGATAAACGTGGATCCTGTCACGGAGTACCGTCGCAAGGCCTACGAGGCGGCCAAGGCCGCGGCCGAAGAGGCCCGCAAGAAGCGGGAAGAGGAAGACCCTAACGCCGCCGGAGCCTCCGACAGAGGCGCCTCCGCTGTCAAGTCAGGTGGAAAACCGACCGGGAAACCGGCTGGCAAGGCAACTGGAACGGCTACAGGAAAGACGGCGGGAACAACGGCTGGAAAGACAGGTGATAATTCAGGAGGAAAGGCGATCTCGAAATCCGGAAAACTGTCAGGTGACGCGATGATCGGCGATCCTGTGACGAAAGGCCGTCAAGGCCTTCCCGCTCCATGGGATGATGTCATTGAATATGCTCCTCCACGGTTCCAATTGCCGGACACCCTGAAAACGTCGCCCGACACTGTACGTGTTCCAAGCGACAGTCTGGCGGCGAAGACCCTTTCCGCGGTCACTGAACCTGTTTCGGTCACTGAACCTGCCGAAGTGACCAATCCGCAATCACCGGATTCCCTTACCGTGCCTACGGATTCCCTTACCGTGCCTACGGATTCCCTTACCGTGCCGGGTGATTCCCTGCATGTTCCCACTGACTCTTTGTCTTTGGCCCCCAAGGATTCCACGAAGATCAGTTTCATCTATGGCATACGTAACGTCAAGGTGTTCCGTAACGACATGCAGGTCGCATGCGACTCTCTTGCCTACACGGATCTTGACTCTTTGATAAGGTTGTATGAAAATCCGATTGTCTGGAATGAGATCAAGCGGCAGTACAGTGCCGACAGTATAACCGTCATTGTCAAGAACCGGTCCATTGACCGCGCCAGCTTGATGTCCAATGCCTTTATAATAGTGCAGGAGGACACCTTGTCCTATGACCAGATCCGTGGAACAGAGATGATGGCATACTTTGACAGTACCGGTGCGTTGAGGCGGTTCGACTCGATGGGTGGCGCGTCCGGAGTCTTCTACATCGAGGAGAACGGAAGTCTGGCCACCGTCAACAAGTTCGAGTCAAAGATGTTGACCGCGACATTGAAGGACGGTAATATTCAGGACTTGAACTACTTCGATGCCGTGAAGACAGATGCCTACCCGGTCGTCCAGATGAAAAAGGACGAGAAGATTCTGAAGGGATTCGACTGGCAGCCGGACAAACGTCCCAAGGGACCGGAGGACATCACGCCATATAAGCCGCGAAAGTCCCAGAGGAAAGTCTATGAGAATGTGCCGAGAGCCGAATTCGCGCAGACGGACATCTACTTCCCGGGCCACATGAACAGCGTCTATAAGATGCTGGCCAGACAGGATTCCTTGAAACGGGTCCGTAACGCTGAGCGCAGAAGGCTTGAGGCCGAGCGCAAGGCTGAGGCTGCCAGGATTGCCGACAGCCTTAGGATCGTTGCCGCCGCCGACAGCCTTGCTTTGGCGGACAGCCTTGCCCGTGCCGACAGTCTGGCTCTGAGAGACAGCCTTGCCAGCCGTGATTCTTTGGCGCGACAGGACAGTCTTGCCGTGAAGGACAGCCTTGTGGTTTCAGATTCGTTGTCGGTCAGCAAGGCCGATTCATTGGCCAATGATCCTTCGGCCATAAAGAAGGCTGAGCAAGAACGCAAAAAGGCTGAGAGAGAGAAGGCGCGAAAAGATCGTCAGGCGGCCAAGGAGGCCAGATGGGCTGAACTTGACGCCCGTGATGCCGCCAAGGCTAAGGCCAAGGAGGAGAAAGCGTTGAAGAAGAAGCGTCAGAGGACCCTCAAGACATTGAAGGCGATGGAGAAACGTCGTGCTAAGGAAGAGAGGATGCTTGAACGCTACAAGGCTCGTTACGAAAAACAGAAAGCCAGAAAAGCCGCACGGAAAGCCGGTAAAAAATAAGGACTGACCTGAAGGCCAGTCCTTGATCCTTTATAATAGAATCCTTTTTTAGAGAAGTTTCTTCTTGAGGGCGTCGATCATGTCCACGGTCATGGTCTCCAGATCATAGGACGGTGTCCATCCCCACTCCTCGCGGGCGCAGGAATCATCCATCTTGTCCGGCCAAGAGTCAGCGATCGCCTGACGTACCGGATCCACCTCATAGCGCATCTTGAATCCAGGAATATGTTCCTGAATCTTGTGGTAGATAATCTCCGGATCAAAGCTCATGGAGGCGATGTTGAACGAGTTGCGGTGTTTCAGCCTGGAAGGATCCGCATTCATGATGTCCACCGCCGCTTTCAGGGCATCAGGCATGTACATCATGTCCATGAATGTCCCGGCCGCGATAGGGCAGACAAACTCTTCGCCTTTTACTGCCGCATAGTAGATCTCAACGGCATAGTCTGTCGTGCCGCCTCCAGGAAGTGTCACATTGGAGATAAGTCCAGGGAACCTTACCGAACGGGTGTCCACACCGTATTTGGTGTGATAATAGTCACTCAGCAACTCGGTGGCCACCTTGGTCACGCCGTACATCGAACGAGGCCTCTGGAGCGTGTCCTGAGGAGTGTTCTGATGCGGAGTCTCAGGGCCGAACGAACCGATCGAGGATGGTGTGAACACAGCGACATTGTTCTCCCTCGCGATCTCAAGAATATTCATGAGTCCGTCTATCTGGATGTGCCATGCCAGCTGCGGCTTCCTTTCCGCGACAGCCGAGAGCAGGGCGGCGAGATTGTAGATTGTGTCGATGTTGTACTTCTTCACGATGCCCAGAAGTTGCTCACCGTTGCAGACATCAGCCTCCTCGGCGGGACCGCTCTCAAGCAGAACACCCTTTGGCTCAGCACCTTTGATGTAGCCGGCGACAACGTTGCCCTCCGGGTACATATTCCTGATTTTCATTGTCAGCTCCGAACCGATCTGTCCGGTCGAACCTATCACTAGTACATTTTTCATTGCGGATCGCTTGTTTATTGCTAAATTAGCAAGTGCAAATTTACATTATTTTCTGACAAGAGCCCTTATTTATAATAAAATATTATCGATTTTGTCAAAAATTAATATATTTGTCAGTGCGAAATCGAAACGTTTTAAAATTTTATCAATATGTACGGAAAATTCCAGGAACATCTACAGGCAGAGCTTGCCTCCATCAAGGAAGCCGGACTCTACAAGAACGAGAGAAACATCGCCTCCGCACAATCCGCCGAGATCACTCTCCAGGACGGCAGCAAGGCTCTTAACTTCTGCGCCAACAACTATTTAGGTTTGGCTGATTCCCCGAGGCTCATCGAGGCAGCCAAGAAGGCTATGGACGAGAGGGGATTCGGAATGTCCTCTGTCCGTTTCATCTGCGGAACCCAGGATCTTCACAAGGAGCTTGAGGCTGCCATCTCCGACTTCTTCCACACAGAGGACACCATCCTCTACGCATCATGCTTCGATGCCAACGGTGGGGTGTTCGAGCCTCTGCTCACGGCTGACGACGCCATCATCTCAGATTCCCTGAACCACGCCTCCATCATCGACGGAGTGCGTCTTTGCAAGGCTGTCCGTTACCGTTACGCCAACGCTGATATGGCCGACCTTGAGCGCTGCCTCCAGGAGGCTCAGGCCCAGAGGTTCCGCATCATCTGCACCGATGGAGTCTTCTCAATGGATGGCAACGTCGCTCCGATGGACAAGATTTGCGAGCTGGCCGAGAAGTATGACGCCCTCGTGATGGTTGATGAGAGCCATTCCGCCGGCGTTGTCGGCAAGACCGGCCACGGAGTCGCGGAGCAATATGACTGCTATGGCCGCATTGACATATTCACAGGCACCCTCGGCAAGGCGTTCGGTGGCACCGTCGGCGGATTCACCACAGGCCGCAAGGAGATCATCGATATGCTCCGCCAGCGCTCCCGTCCGTATCTCTTCTCCAACTCTCTGCCGCCTATGATCGTGGCCGCCGGCATCGAGATGTTCAAGATGCTCAAGGAAAGCAACGAGCTTCACGACCGCCAGCAGGAGAACGTGAACTACTTCCGTGACAAGATGTTGGCCGCCGGCTTCGACATCAAGCCGACCCAGAGCGCCATCTGCGCCGTGATGCTCTACGATGCTCCTCTGTCCCAGAAGTTCGCCGCCAAGATGGCCGAGGAAGGAATATTCGTGACCGGGTTCTACTATCCGGTTGTCCCGAAAGGCCAGGCCCGCATCCGTGTCCAGCTCTCCGCCGCCCACAAGCGCGAGCACCTCGACAAAGCCATCGCCGCCTTCATCAAGGTCGGCAAGGAGTTGGGAGTCATCAAATAGACTTTTTTGAACATTCATGAGTTCCGGTCGCCAAGCCTGTCGAAGCGTCCGGAACTTTTGATGAATAGGAATATGCCAAATCTGAGATTCTGGATGGACAACGCCCGGAAGATAGCCCTTCCCCAGAGCGCCATCCCATGCCTTACAGCGATAATCCTCTCGATCGGCCAGGACGGATTCTTCTGGCCTCTCGCGATACCGGTTTTCCTCGGAGTCTGCGCCGCGCACCTGGGGATGAACCTCGCCGATGACTATTTCGACTACCTCAAAGGACTCCCTTCGGGAGAGATCCGCTCGTCCCTTGTGGCCGAAGGCTCGGTCCGCGCCCGGATGGACAAATGCCAGTACATCCTCTCCGGCGCGGCCACCGAAAAGGATCTCCGCAAGGCCATGATCCTATTCCTTGGCTTCGCGGCCCTGATGGGTCTGGCCGTTGTCATATTCCAGATGCTCACTAACGGCCCGGCCTCCGCGCTTGCTGTCGCCGCCTACGCTTTCGCCGGACTGTTCATCGGCCTCCAGTATTCCGGAGCGCCCATGCGCCTTGGCTATCACGGCCTTGGCGAGCTGGTCATAGGCGTGGTTTTCGGGCCTCTGAACATGATGGGGGCGGCTGCTGCGGTGACAGGAGCGGCCTTCCGCCCGGACATGTTCATCCTGAGCATCGGCATCGGTTGCCTTGTGACGAACATCGTCTTTGTCCATTCTGTGATGGAGGCTGCTGCCGACAAGCGGCTCGGGAAGCGCACTTTCGCCCACCTTCTCGGAGGCAAGACCTCGCAGATCACCGCCCTGGCCGTGTTCACGCTGGTGCCGTTCATCTGCCTGATTTGCAACGTCTTCCTCTACGGCTGGAGCCACTGGTACCTGCTGACCCTCGTCTCCCTGCCGCTGTCCGTCTGTTTCCTCAGCTCCACCTGGCGCTTCATCAACAACCTCCCCTGCGACGACACTCCCCGCTGGTGGATGGGTCCGATGGGGAATTGGAATGAATATGTCAAGGCAGGCGTTGACTGGTTCCTCTTCCGTTGGCTGATGGCACGCAACATCAACACATTCTTCTGCCTGGTGGTCATCATTGTGTTCATAATCAATTCTATTGTAAAATAACAACCCGCCTTCCGCGCGGCAACTATCTTCTAATATGATCAAGCAATACGCCTACCTCGCCTGGTGGTTCGTCCGCGCCCGCTTCTTCGGACGCCGCGCCCCGCTCCAGACCGTCCTGTTCATAACCGACAAATGCAACCTCCGCTGCAAGCACTGCTCCGTCTATGGCAGCGCCGGCAACCGTCAGAGGAAGTTCGATGACATTGTGGAGTCTCTGAGACGCTCCTACGCAGCCGGCTCCCGTTTCGTCGATCTGGAAGGCGGCGAGCCGACCCTCTGGAAAGAGGACGGCAAGACCATCAACGACATCATAGACGCGGCTGTCCGGATCGGTTTTTTCTCCGTGACAGTCACCACGAACGCCCAGCAGGACTTCTCCTGGATCCACCCCCATTCGATCTGGGTCTCCCTTGACGGCATCGGCAGGTACCACGAGGCGATCCGAGGCGAGGGCACCTTCCCGAGGCTGGAGGAAAACATCCGGAAGTGCGGCCACAAGCACTTGAGTGTGAATATGGTAGTGAACTCCCTGAACTGGGAGTCCCTGGATGAGGTAATGGAATATGTCCGTGCCAACGACGCGATCGAGCAGGTCTCCATCAACTTCCACACCCCCTTCCCTGGCACCGAGTACCTGATGCTCCCTCCGGCAAAGAAAGCCGAGCTGATCGACAAGGTGCTGTCCTACAAGAAGAAAGGCTATCCGATAATGAATTCCGCTTCCGGCTTAAGGAAGATGAAGCGCAACACCCTTGGCCAGATAAGGTTAGGAAAAGAATGCTTCGTCTCGAACTTCATCTACCCCGACGGCTCCGAAGGCCTCTGCACCGGCTACGGCACCTCTCAGTGCCGCGACTGCGGCTTCTGCATGGCCGGCGAGATGTCCTCCGTCTTCCACTTCTGCCCCGACACCCTCCTTGCCGGCTTCAAGCTAAGAATGTAGCCCTGCCAAGAGGAATTCCCTCCGCTCATAGCACCCTCCACCCCCAAAACTCTGCCCCCTCGGGCAACAGTATAGCCCGAAATCGTTGCCCAGAAGTTCCTGCCAGGGTCGCTGAGCCTCTATCCCACGCTTTATCGCAGCGGCGAGTACCCCAAAGGCAGTTGTCTTAAGGTGACTTTGGCTCCCGAAGAGGGAGGGATTTTTAGATTTAGCCTAAAGCACTACTCCGCGTAAAGGGAGATGATGTTATTGCTTCTTATTATGCTTCGTCTTTCTCAAATGAAGGAAAATCCCGAATATAACCCCGACTACTCCGGCTATGATCAATGCCGAGACAAAGAATCTTTCGAAAGTCAGCAGATGCCCGTAAGCCAGAGTTATTGTGTTGGCGATAAGCGCCACGATGACTGTACTTAAATATTTTTCGCCCATTATTATTGGGAATATCTTTGATTATATACTTTCATAGGGAACTATATAGGAGTTGTCTGAGGCAACGCACAGAATTGCGTTTCCCCCCCCAGACTGTCTGAAAAGTCTCGGCGAGAGTAGAAAAGTCTGTACCCCATAGTGCCGCAAACGCTCGTTTCCCCCGACGGATTTGTGGTCGGAATGGTATTTGTTAATTTGTTTATTATCAATTAATTGATAAATCATCCGCTGCGATTCTGTATGCGTTGAAATAGCCTCAGCCATCTGAGAATGGACATTTCGAGTCGCCATACCATAATGTTTGAGGGTACAAGGGAAAAATCTCAAACACCCATACTTTTCGGCGCATTTGCGATTGCGGCGTGAAAGGCGGTCTAAGGGAAACTTCCGCTGCTATTTTACAAAATTCCTGTTGAATATGCCCACAGACAATCCAGTCAGGGTAGCCTTATGGCTATTATGGGAATGGTATATCCATTGTCCTTTTGCGGCAGCGGTGGAAAATACTTGAAATTGACGGGGACACCATCCTCCAACATAAGGCTCTCTGGAGCGGTTGGCCGTTACTGAATCGGTCTTTTGACACGATTTCAAGGACACCATAGTGCCTCTGACCGCTATCTAAGGCATATTACCGTACTCGCCAATTTCATAGGGTCTATGATGGCGATGTGGCTCAGTCTACACTCTTCGTACAAAAAGAAAAAACGCATACACTTGCCGTCATCATCGTCAAGGAGCCGACTATATCTATATCATCTGTGGCGGACAACACCCTGATTATCAGTTAAAAACAACTCGTCCTGACCTGAAATCCAGAACCAGGACAAGGCTTAAGGCATTCATTCTGCACGACTTAAGTGCCACGACACAAAAATTTAAAAGCCTTAGGCTCGACGGTTGTTAACATAGAGCGATGCCCGGGGTGTGACAATTCCGGTGTATTGGATCGGTTGGATAATCGGTGTCTGATTACGCCTTTGATTTGCAGGCTGGATCACATAGTCAACTTTTATATAACTCCCTTTCCAAAATGTTGGAGTACGGAAACTGATATTGGCGCAAAAGAGATTATTCTCCGTGAGATTCATTCGACTCCATCCATTACGATTAAGGACCTGGCGAAAGCTTGTGGGTAGTCCGTGGCAGGAACAAATTATATTGACCAGTTGAAATCAAGAGGGGAAATCCGTCGCATTGGAAGCAAGGGGGGACACAGGGAGATCCTGAAATAAAATCCCGGTCGCTGAACCTGTCGAAGCGTCCGGGATTACTGTAGTTAGAGTTTCTAAAATTACTGTTTCGACTTCTCCGCATCGACACGCTCAGCGACCAGTCGAAGGACCGGAACACGGAAATTTACTCTGCGTAGAGCGAGATGATGTTGAGGATGACTTCAGAAGCCTTCTTGATGCTCTGGAGAGGAATGAACTCCATCTTGCCGTGGAAATTCAGACCTCCGGCGAAGATGTTCGGGCAAGGCAAGCCCTTGAAACTCAGGTTTGCGCCGTCGGTGCCGCCACGGATAGGCTGGATCTTCGGCTTGATGCCGGCCATCTCCATCGCCTTCACGGCTTTCTCAACCACGTGATAGTGCGGCTCGACCTGCTCGCGCATGTTGTAGTACTGATCCTTGACAGTGGCCACAGCCGTACCCTCGCCGTACTTCACATTGATGAAATCCACGCACTTACGCATGATCTCCTTCTTGCTCTCGAACTCCTTGCGGTCATGATCGCGGATGATGTAGGTGACATCGGCCTCCTCAACCGAACCGTTGATCCCGATGATGTGGAAGAATCCCTCATACCCTTCGGTATATTCAGGCCTCTGCTGAACCGGCAGCAACCCGTTCAGTTCCGTCGCTATCAGAATGGCGTTCTTCATCTTGCCCTTCGCGTAGCCCGGGTGCACGTTCCTTCCCTGAATGTGGATCTTCGCCGAGGCCGCGTTGAAATTCTCGAACTCCAGCTCACCGATCTCCCCGCCGTCCATCGTGTAGGCATATTCAGCCCCGAACCTCTTGACATCGAACTTAACCACGCCGCGCCCGATCTCCTCGTCAGGCGTGAAACCGATCTTGATCTCACCGTGCCTGAACTCGGGATGCTCCACGATGTACTGCACCGCGTCCATGATCTCGGCCACGCCGGCCTTGTCGTCCGCACCCAGAAGGGTTGTGCCGTCGGTGGTGATGAGCGTCTGCCCCACATAATGAAGCATCTCCGGGAACTCCGAAGGCTTCAGCGCCAGTCCCGGCACACCTTTCAAAGGAATGTCCC
>OIZV01000314.1_pt1 | contig 27439 bp, 34 predicted proteins | sample 1588681 | NCBI WGS metagenome assembly OIZV01 (sample SAMN03283281) | human gut metagenome | biome: human-associated habitat; material: feces | host: Homo sapiens | place: Peru | collected 2012 | reverse complement strand
GCGAAACCCCATTGTGGGTTGCAAAACTTGTCACATTAAAATACATCATCCAAAAAAGTTAAGTACAATCAAGTGATAGCGGGAGCCGTGTAAGCACGGTTCTGTGTAAACCTGCTGTTTAAACGCAGTAAGGTGGCACTTTCCTACTCGTCTATTAATTAGCTTACGGAAAAGGCATAACATCAGAATTTGAGTGGCAGTTTTTGGGCAAGCCGGTTTATGTTTTAAAAAATATGCCAGGACCCACAACAGCGGGCAATATTCCTGTTCTTTACGGAGATTTTGCAGGTATGGCAATGAAAATGTCTCAAAACTTGGAAAATTCAACTTATGCGTTAAAAATATATTGACAAAAATGCAATTGGAGTAGTCGGTTGGGTTGAATGTGATTCAAAAATTCAAAATCATCAGATGATTGCTGGATTAAAGATGTCAGCAACCGCGTAATAGGGGGCGATTTTAGATGAGTTATAATACGAAAAATTATTCAGAAAACGGTGACAAGTTAGTTATTGGAGGGACTTTGGAAGTACTGAACGGAGCTAAGTTAAGCGGTTTCCCTGTTGCTGAGAATCAAGCTTTAAGTGCTGGTGCATTTACCATGAGAAATGGTGAGTATTTTGTATCGTGGTGATATGTCAAGCATGACCATTGTCTCTGTATCATTTTCTGGAAGACTTTCAAAAATTCTCATTTGCTGTTGTATTGATGATGCTTTAATGTATGTCATAATAAATCTCCTTTGTATGTGAATGTTCGTGATAATATTTCAATTTTACAAAATGACACCCGTCAATGCGGCGTAGACGCATTTTTTACAATCCTGCTCACAGGATTAATACAGGATTAATTTTGTTTTGCTGGCAAAATTGTAAAATTTATATTGAAAAACGCACGCTTAAGTGCTAAAATCCAAAAATAGGGTAGGAAAAATGAAACCATGCAAAAGTGTGATTTTGATTTGGCTGCCCTGCCTTTCAATTTTTTTAAATTTTTTAATACGTTTTACCATGATGGTTTTTTATGGGCAAAATTTGCCCAATTTATGGCACATGTTTTGGTCAAATTTTTCCCATCGTTTTAAAATTACAATGTCAGATACACGATAAAATTCCCATCCCATGTATTTGGGGTAGGAAATTTCATGCAGCCTATTGCAATCTGAATCTGTATCTATTATAATATTTATAGATATTCAATAGATACAACATATATAAAAGGAGTGATTTTAGTACGAAAACAGTTGTCTTCGTTTCTGAAAAAGGTGGCGTTGGAAAGACACGTTTATCAGATGAATTGTATTTTTACTATACAAGACAGAATGTTCCAACGTCTTTGTACAACTTTGATGGACAGTAAAAAAAATCGTAACAATGACAAGAAGGTAGACAATCCAACCGTAGCGGTTGTAGATACGCCGGGACGTATCATGGATGATAAGACGGTACAGACCGTACAGGGTACAGATGTAATTGTAATCCCTGTCAGACCAACTGGCGGTAACATTGAATCTTTTACCCGTACAGTCACACTTGTAAAGGAGAACACGGATTGTTCGATTATCATTGCTGTCAATGGTACCAACAGATTCACTGCATCTGTATCATTATGGAATGGTTGCAGAAATACAGACAGAAAGAGAACCTTGATGTTGTATTGACCATCCCTCAATCAGAGGTGGTACAGGCTGAGAATTATTCTTGATCTGTCAATGAAATCAACAAATATTCCAATGCTGCACAGGCTGTAAATCAGATGTGCGATAAAATCAGCCAGCTTGCAGGTCTGCCAGTCGAAAAGAGACAGGCAAAAAGCAAGAAACTGATTGCAAAATAGATATTTTGTATCTATAATGTAGATATATAATATTTATTTTTGTGTAGAAATACAGAGTAAGGAGATGATTGAATATGCCTAGAAAAAAGAATATGACAAGTCTTTTAGACAGTTTTGAAAGTGATACAGAAAAAGAACATGATGCAGCTGTGACGGCAGCGGTGAAGACACCGAAGAAATCCACTGGTGGAGATACAAGAGCAACAGCACTTGTATCAATGACCAAGGATGAAAAAGAACGTCTGATAACAAAAGCAAAGGCACATGGCTTGAGCCTGTCTGCATTTTTCAGATTAGCTGCTGATGAATACATGAATACACACAATTGGTAGGAGGAAGTTTACATGGAAATTAATACACAGACTGTAAAATTTATTGGATTTTTAAATATGCTTGCAGAAAAGAGTGAGAATGGTATTCGTCCATTCTCAACTGCAACAGCTCAGGATAAAGAAGGACTTTTGTATGATGATGAGAGTCCGATTGAGATTGGAGAACCTGTTCACGTTGGCGATACAGAAGTTCCATCTGATTCCTCATATCCGTTAGTTGCTGATTCTCTTATTGATGGACAGCATCATGACATTATTTCAACATGGACACAAGGCTATGCTGTGGGCGGGATTAATGTCGTTGTGATGACTGGTAGTGACGAAAATCCTTGGGTTTCTATCACATTAGATGAAAATGATGATTTTTCCATCGTTGTTGAAAATGGCATTTGGTACAATGCGTAAATAACGAAGTGGAGTGGAATCCGCAGTAGCCGTAGCCGATTTTGTGGGTATGTGGGTAACTCAGAGAGTTATCCATATATCCATTAAAATAAATACAGAATATATATCGTGTAGATATTAAATATATACAAAGGAAGGAGAATACCAAAGTATGGCACATACTTCTGAATACGAAGTTGAAGATATTTTCATAGACCGTTTGGAAGGTATCGGATACAAATTCATAAAATTAGATAACTATGATGATGTGCTTGCCAATTTCTGCAAACAGCTTGCAAAGTTCAATGCAAAGAAGCCGGCAGAAAAAGGACACGATGCATCATTTTCAGATGCTGAGTTTAACCGTATTATGATTCATGTAGATAATCATTCTGTGTATGAATCAGCAAAGATTCTTCGTGATAAATATGTGTTATAGCTGGATAATGGAGAATCAGTTTATATTAATTTCTTCTCAGGTGATACAGATAGAAACATCTATAAGGTAATACATCAGGTCACGATGGACAAGGCACATAAAGACGATGTAGTGTATAAAAATCGTTATGATGTGACTGTACTCATCAACGGTTTACCGCTTGTACAGATTGAACTGAAAAGCCCTGGCGTGGAAATCAACGAAGCAATCAACCAGATTAACAGATACAGAAAGTTTTCTTTTAAAGGTATTTTCAGATATTTGCAGCTGTTTGTAGTCAGCAATTCGGTACAGACAAAGTATTTCTGTAATGAAAATGAGATGATGGATGGTCAGTATAATCCAATCCTGAAATCTCTTGTATTCTTCTGGACAGATGAAAAGAATACATGTATCAATGACCTGAACACATTTACAGGTGAATTTTTCCGTAAATCAGCTATTACAGAGATGATGGATAAATACATGGTCATTAAGACCACGGAACCTGTATTGATGGTCATGAGACCATACCAGATTTACGCTGTAAAGGCTGCAAAGAAGCGTGTACTGGAAGTAAATCAGGATGGTTATGTATTTGCCTGTACAGGTTCAGGAAAGACACTGACGTCATTCAAGCTGGCACAGATTTTGCGCGATGAATCAATGGTAGATTTGGTCGTATTCCTGATTGACAGAAAAGATCTTGATGACCAGACCGTTGATGAACATAACAGTTTTGAAAAAGACTGTGTAGACAATACAGACAGCACCGCTGTACTTATCAATACGCTGAAATCATCTGAGAAAAAGATGATTGTTACAACGATTCAGAAGATGGCAAATGCTGTCAAGAATTCGAAATATGCAGCTGTAATGGATGCATACAAGGATAAGAAGGTTGTATTTATTATTGATGAGTGCCATCGTTCTCAGTTCGGAAAGATGCATGGTCAGATTGAAAAGCATTTTGAAAGAGCAAATTATATCGGATTCACTGGAACACCGATTTTTGAGAAAAACAAAAGTGCGGATGGTCGTACCACAGCGGATATTTTCCATGCAGGAGATAAACTGGATTCATGCTTGCACAAATACATGATTAAGGATGCGATTGCAGACAGTAACGTGCTTAGATTCTCAGTAGAGTATCAGCGTACCATCTTTGCAAGGAATCTTGCTGTAAAAGGTATTGACCTGGAACAGCTGGATGACCCGAAATACTGCAAGCGTCATAAAATCGACATGGAACCTCTGTACCATGACGATGAACGTATTGCTGGTATTGCAAAGCATATCTTTGAGCATCATGAACAGCATGTACATCCATAGGGCAAAGATATTTATACAGCACTGTTCGCAGTGGATAAGATTCAGACCCTTGGAAAGTATTACGACGAGTTCAAGAAGCTGAATGATGCAGCACCAGATGATAAAAGGCTGAAAGTTGCTGCAATCTTTTCCTATCAGGCAAATGAAGATATGGATGATGGTGCAGACGAACATTCACAGGAACTTCTTGACCGCTGTATGCAGGATTACAATGCTTTATACAATACAGCATTTACGATTGATACATTTGATGCGTACAGGAAAGATATTGCAAAGAGATTGAAACAGAAGGATTTACCGCAGGTTGATATTCTCTTGGTAGTCAATATGTTCCTGACCGGATTCGATGCAAAGCCATTGAATACGCTGTATCTGGACAAGAATCTTATCTGGCACTTACTTGTACAGGCATATAGCCGTACAAATCGTGTAGATAAGGTGACAAAGCAGTTCGGACAGATTGTATCATACAGAAATATCAAGCAGTGGCAGGATGATGCACTGACATTATTTTCCGGGGACGGAGACCCGAATGAATATCTGCTTGAAAATTATGAGTATTATTTGAATCAGTGGGTAAATCAGGAACCTGTACTGAGAAAGATTACAGCGGATGTGGATGAAGCTGGTCAGCTCAAGTCAGAAGATGAAATTCGTATGTTTATCATTGCGTTCCGTTCAATGGCAAAGACTCTTGCCACTTTGAAGACATTTTCTAAGTTTGACTGGGATGACCTTGCTGTTGTGATGGATGAGAATGAATACGAAGGATTCAAGAGCTGGTATCTGTATTACAAAGACCAGACACACAATCCGAATCCGAAAGTACCTGTACCAGTAGATGTGGATTTCGATATTGAGCTTGTCCGTACTGACCGTATCAATGTTGTGTATATCTTGAATCTGCTGAAAAATGCGAATACTCACGATAAGACAGAGGAAGGAAAGCAGCAGGATGTTGATTTGATTCTGCGTGAGATTGAGCGTTCCGATAATGAATCCTTGCGATTGAAGAAAGAGGTCATGAGACAGTTCATTCTGACCAGATTCTATGATTTGCCAGAGGATGCAGATGTAATGGAAGCATTTACGCAGTTCGAGAAAGAGCAAATGAAGGCTGACATGGAAGAATTTGCGTTTGATAACAAGATTGATTACATGATTGTATCAGAATTGTTTACGGAATATGTGTTCCACGGTACGATTTCAGATGATGATATTCGTAAGAGATTGACAGCATACAAGCTGGGTCTTCTGAAAATGACGGTGTAACATACGAGGAAGCATTTGTGGATGATGATTACGGACCTGTTGTAGAAGACTGGTCTTTATCCAAACTGGGATATGTTATCAAGCCGGAAAATCTGTTCCGCAATCTGATTCGTAAGATTACAAAATTTGAGAATGATGCTGATAAGTTCGGCGTAGAAGATTTTGAAAAAGCAATCAATGACCTTGTAGGTTCTACAATGGGTCATGAATCCAACAAAGCATTTGATGGATTGTTCAATGATATGCGTTTACAGGATGCACGTCTTGGAGAGACAGTGGCAGACCGTACAGATATGATTGGTCGTGTCATGGTCAAGCTTTCGGACATTGATTTTGACTTACAGGATTCTCAGTTTGATGTACTGGGTACAGCATATATGATTCTGATTGGTCTGTTTGCTTCAGATGCCGAGAAGAAAGGTGGAGAGTTCTTCACACCTGCCGGACCGAGTAGACTTTGTGCTACACTTGCGTCCCTTGGACTGGACGAAGCAAAGACCGTTGGTGATTGTACCTGCGGTTCTGTATCAATGCTGTTGGAAGTTCAGAAGCATTTGACCACACATAAAGTTGGTCATTTCTATGGACAGGAGCTGAACGCTACAACATACAACCTGTCAAGAATGAATATGATTATGCATGGTGTAGACTGGCAGAATTTTGACATCTACAAGGGTGATACGCTGAAAGATGATAAATACGGCGATGATTTGAAACTGACTGTACAGGTCTGCAATCCACCGTATAGCTTGAAATGGTCAGCTGATAAGAAGTTTGAAGATGACCCACGATACAGCGGAGCCGGAAAGCTGGCACCGAAGTTTGCTGCCGACCTTGCCTTTGTAGAACATATGATTTATCACATGGATGATACAGATGGACGTGTAGCTGTATTGTTGCCACACGGCGTATTGTTCCGTGGTTGTGCAGAAGAAGCAATCAGAAAATATATTGTCAAAGACCTGAATAGGCTGGATGCTGTTATCGGATTGCCTGCAAATCTGTTTCATGGAACGAATATTCCAGTATGTGTGTTAGTGTTGAAAAGTAAAAGAAATGGTAATTCAGGTAATATTCTGTTCATTGATGCATCGAAAGAGTTCAAGGCTGGAAAGAATCAGAATGTCTTGGAACAGGAACATATTGATAAGATTGTAGATACGTATGCAAAGCGTGAGAATGTAGATAAGTTTGCTCACGTAGCAGATATGAGTGAGATTATCGAGAATGGCTACAATCTGAATATTCCGAGATATGTTGATACATTCGAGGAAGAAGAACCAGTGGATTTGGATGCTGTAAAAGCTCAGATTAAGACATTGGATTCTGAAACAAAAGCTGCGATTGATAAGGCTGAAAGTTTTATGAAACAGCTTGGACTGTAAAGGCAGGTGAATGTATGTGAATTTTTTTGATTATGAATCAAAAATTATTGAGTGCTTACAGGGCGTGCAATTGAATAAAGTTTTTCTTTCAAATGATATTATTGCCGTGAAAGAAGTTTTTACTTCAATTCATGATGCGGAGAAATGGAAATTATGGAGTAATTCCTCTGGAAAATCAGACCCACCACCTGATTTTTATAATGATAAATTAAAGGTCATGATGGATGTAATGAGAATAGATGACCATGCTTTTGAAAATAAGAATGGTAAAATTGTAAATCCGACTAACCAACAAGAAAGTATGATACAAAAAGAAATCCGAAAAAGCGGTATGATTGATAATTTCCCAAATGTGAAAGATGTTATGGTAACAGCTATTACAGATTTACCGACAGCTGAAGACCATAATTATAAATTTTATTATTCTAGTTTTGAACGTGTCCTTATGAAACACAATAACCAAATTGGTTTATATGAAAAAAATCATCCAGGATATAAGACGATTTTTTTAGTGTTAGATGAATCATCTGCTTATTTTGAAATGGAATCAAAGATGAATAATGGTGTAATGAAGGGATAATCTCATTATTGGTTTTGGTATAATATGTTTGTGAATGTTTTGAAAGAATTGAGGATAGATTATCTTATCTGGTATGCACCATTCAAATATTACGAGGTTCTGCAGGGCAAAGAAAAAACAGATTTACCAGAAATTTGTGTATTTGATATTAAAGATATAGCTCAGTGGGATTCTCATTCAATATCATATGACATGAGTAAGATGAAAAGTGTAGAATTGTAGAAAGGGGTGAATTAAATGCTGAGGTTTAAGAATGATGATGGAAGTGAATTTCCTGAGTGGGAAGAAAAGAATATTGGCTCTTTAGGAAACGTTGTTGGTGGTGGAACACCGTCAACGAAGAAAAAAGAATATTGGTGCGGAAAAACAGCATGGGTTTCATCTGCTGACATTAGTGATAATGATATTTATAATATCAATATCACTCGTTTTATTACACAGGATGCTATTGATGATTCTGCAACAAAGATTATTCCAAAGGATTCAATACTTATTGTTTCAAGAGTTGGTATTGGAAAAGTTGCAAAAGCATCGTGTGATTTATGTACAAGTCAGGATTTTACTAATATTGTGAATCTGGATGGAAATGCAACTTTTTTATCGTATGCGATTTTGAGGCTAATGCAATCAAAGTTGCAATGTGTGCAGGATACATCAATAAAAGGCATTCCAAGTGATGAAATAAAAAATTATATGTTAAGAATCCCTTGCATTGCAGAACGGCAGAAAATTGCTGATTGCCTTCCATCATTGGATGAAGTCATCGAGAAGCAGAAAACAACATTAGCTGCGTGGGAAGAACTGAAAAAAGGTCTGTTACAGCAGATGTTTGTATAACAACAATTGAATAAATCAATAGTGAACAGGTGGTGTACAAAGGTTGTATGTCACCTGTTTTTCTATACACAATTTTAGTGAAACACGTTATAAAAATAAAGTTACACCAATAGATAGGAAAACACATGAGAATGTGTTATATTTCAATTATCAGAGAAAGTAAGTTACAAAATTTATATAGAAAATCGAGGTTACAACATATGAGTAATTTAAAAAAAGTTCGTGAGGAACTTGAAAAAATGAAGAAAGATATGGCTGCGAAAGAAGCCGAATTGAAGCGTGAAGAAGCACGCCCGGTTATTGAAATTGTCAATGATGCGTTGCTGAACAGTGAGACTGTACAGAAAAAAATGTCAGCGTACAGCAAGGACGAAGCACGTGTGATTACTAAACACATTGTTGAGAACATTGATACAATCATCAGTGAATCAGAGGGTGAAATCAATGAGTTAAGAGCAAAGAAAAAGGAACGTGCAGAGAAGAGAAAAGCAGCGAAGCTGGATAGAGAACTGGAAAAGATGGCAGAGAAAGATGATTATGAAGATAACGGCATGTACGGTGTGAACCAGTTCGAGGAACCAGACCCATACGAATCAGGACAGGTGCAGTAATGCACGTGAACAGTTGTGAAAACTGTTTGTAGTTTTGTTTGCAATGGGGCTGAATAAAGAGTGAGCAGGATGCGAACGAAGCGTGAAGGGGTCAAGAGGAAACGGAGTTTCCCTTGCAAGTAAGTAAGCGTAAGCGAACGGTATGGTTTTTCGGCTCCGCCGACAAACCATATACTTCCATTTTAAAGAAAATGGGTAGGAAACCATGTACACAAGCACTAGAGGACAAACCCTATATGGATGTGAGCATGTGGCGAAAATGCAGTGTTGGGGACAAACTTTATGGGGTAGTTGAATAAGTATTTGAGCAAGTAGGTGAACATTGGTGAAGGAAAGCCGGATGCGGCTTTGCAAACCGATGTGAAAGAAGAAAGGAGATGACTGTGTATGTCGAGTGTAATTGATGCAAGTGATAATGCTGATTTTTAGGCGAAGTTCAAAAAAATGAAAGAGGAAGAAGCACGACAAAAGGAACAGGAAGCTCGTGAATTAGAAATGCAATCTGCGATGCAGCAAGATGAAATGGATAATTTACCGGAGCCTGAACCAGAGGATGCCGTGATGGAATCCGAAGTGGTACAGGAACCGACACCAGAACCAAAACAGACTGAATCAGTCGTGACAGGAGATGGTGAAAAGGATAGCATCTCAGATGGTAATGCAGAAGAAAGCGAAGATGGCGTCGACGAAGCCGAAGCTATCAAGCTCGTAAAAATTTCAGCACGAATCAATGAGAAAGTTGATGAAGTGATGAAGGACATGGCAAAAGAATTTGATGTACCATTCTCTCAGGTAGTAAGACTTGCAATTGATGGACATCTGGAAAAATACCTTGGAACCATGAGATACATTGACGGTGACCAGGGCGAATACATGAAGCGTGCAACAGGTCTGATTGTAAACGAGTTACAGGGTATCAAGACAGCATTGAACAAGTTGGGAGTGAATGTGAACCAGCTTGCAAAATGGAATAACATTGATAGAAGAATCAGTTTGTTAGAGAAGCAGTTACAGACTGCGAATCCATCAGAACAGAGATACATCAATATGAGATTGCAGGAGGTACACAGAGCACAGGCGGTGTGTAACTGGAGTTATTTCACATTGTTCAGTGTTGAGAAATACATGGAACAACTGGAAGGTGCATCAGAAAGGATTGGTAAGGAATTATGGCGTACACAAGAGTGACAAGGACTGAAAACAGACGTGGTGCTCTTGCGTATGCATACGGAAAAAGTAAGGGACATAACGGCAGTGAAGTCCGTAATGATTTGATTGCAAGTGTGAATATCTTGCCGGGGATACCAGCAGAAGTTCAGATGCAAAAGTATTGGAACAGAGCAAGAGCAAATCATAAAACACAGGTGATTCGTGTGGTGCAATCATTCAGTATTAGTGAATTGAATCCAGATGAACCAGCATTTGACTGCGAACATCATTGGTCAGGAGTTTGTACAGAAATATTATCCAGACTGACAGGCTGTCGTGTTTACACAGACAGACGGTAAATCAGGACTGATACATAATCATGTTATTATCAGTGATACAGACATGACAGCAAGCAAAGGTTGTGATAAACAGCAGTATTATCAGCCGACGCTTGCACAGTGGACAAACGAGATTGATGGTCAGTATTTTGAGTTGGATTTTGGTGATACAACAGTTCCAGACAAGACAACACAGACCGAGAGAGCGAAGCGTGCAAATGGTGAATATGTATGGAAAGATGACTTGAAATCACGTATTACAGAAGCATTGAACGAGAGTGAAAGCGAAGAAGATTGGATTAAGAATTTGCCAGCTCACGGCGTGAATATTGAAGTACACAATAGTAAGAAGCGTGGAAAATATTACACGTATGAATTGATGGATGCAAGTGAGTTTGGCGATAAAAAGATTCCTCAGAATCTGAAATCACGTTCATACAAGCTGGGTACTTTGTATGATGCAGAACATGTACAGGAATATTTTTCTGAGAAGGAAATGGAACGCAAGCTGCGTGGAAATCGTAATGAAGATAATGAACATACGACTGTACATATAGTTGTAATAAAAATGAACGTTTTTTGATGTCCATAAATTGATTTTTTAAATCATAATATTCATAAAGTGATGCCATATTTGACTTACTGAAATCTAAGTATTCTTTAACTCTAGGTAGTTTATCTATAATTTATTTTTCTTTGTTTTGTGGTTTAAATTTACTGTTTTATTTTGGTGGTCTAAACTTCCCTATTTTTTAAAATGGTTGTTTTTTAAAATTTTAATTTCACGAGCTTAGCTCCTGGTTTTTGAAGTTCACTTCCCGGTCCTCTTTAGTTAAAACATAATCAAAGGCAATACTTTCGTATTGCCTTTGATTTAAAAAGTCTTCATACAATTTTTCTATGTAATTTTTATCAAATACACTTTTTTTATCTTCTGAAACTTTAGAAATAATCTCATCAATATCTTGAACTTTTCTAATTCCAACTTTATTCAAAAATATAACATAATTGGGATGACATTTATACTTAGCAGAAATAAATAATGGCATAGAATATCCCCATTTTGTGTTTTCGAATATATCACTTAAATGTTCATCAAAAATTTTGTAAATTGGATTTAAGTCATAATTTTCACCTTGTTTTTCATTTAAGTACTGCATTAAAATTTCTGTACACAAGTTTCCTGCACCTCTTCCCATACCGAAAACTGATGAATCAATTATTATATCTCTTTCAGTATCTAACTCCATCAAAACTTGAGCATTAGAAAAAGCTTGTTGTAAATTATTATGTGAGTGAAACCCTATTTGAATACCTTCATTCAAATTCTTATCTGCTATATTAAATAAATTTAGCAATTGTTCTTTTTGCATTGTACCAAGTGTATCAACAATATAAAATGCATATGGATTTATTTCATTTGCATTTTTTATTAATGTTTTGAATTCATCAATTGAATAGTCAATAATTGTTGCTGGTTGTAAAAAGACTTTATATCCTTTAGATTTTAGTAGTTTTGATTTTTCTATTGCCACATCAATTTTATCTTTTTTAAATAAAACTCTGATTCCTTGAATCAAGTTATTATTTTTTTCTTCAATATTTTCGTTTATTTCTTCAACATGTGCCATAGCTACAAAAAATTTATCGTTTTTTGAAACTTTAGAAAATTTATTTATGCTTGATACATTGTCAAATTCTGTAGAGTTTTTATCATAATTTTTATTTTTTATAAATCCACATTCAATTATATCTACGTTAGAAGCAACTAATTTATCTATTATTCCATCTATATTTTTCTCTCCGAAATTCCAATCGTTTATATATCCACCATCACGCAAGGTGCAGTCTAGAATCTTTATATGTTTTTTTTTAATCTTTGTTGCATAATCTCTCTCACTCTATCTAAATCTTTTGGCGTGTCAACTGAAAGTGAATCAGATTTCACTTTTATTGCCTTTATCTTTTTGGCATTTTCTAGGAAGCGTAAATAATCTATGTCTTCGATAGACTCTAAATATCCTCTCTTTGTTGTATTATAAAAATTTAATGCTTTTGAATTATAAGCTAATATACCAAGATGTTTAAAATACTTATAGTTCATACTAGCTTTTGGATATGGGATAGGACTTCTTGACATGAATAACATGTTATCCTGTGAATCAGCAACAATTTTGATATTTGTAAAATCTACAACTTCTACTGGATCATCAATTTCACTTACTAAATTTGCAACAAAATATTCAGATTCATTGATTTGTTTTGGAATAACCTTATTAATTACATTAGGATTTATCAATGGTTCATCTCCGTTAATTGCAATATATATGTCTGCTTGTATACACTTAGCCGCAGCACATATCCTTTCTGTACAAGTTTTGATATCTTTTGACGTCATAACCACATTCATATCATATTGTTTGCACACAGTTTCAATACGCTCATCATCAGTGGCAACATAGACTTCACTAAGTTCCGGTACCTTTTTAGCTTGTTGATATACCCACCAAACCATAGGTTTTCCACAAATATCAGCAAGCGGTTTTCCTGGGAAACGAGAAGATTCATATCTTGCAGGAATTACAGCGACAATTTTTAAGTTTTTACTTTCTGTTGTTTCTTTTGAATTTATGGGAGATTCAGAAGCTACCGTAGTCACAAGGCTATCTACATTAAAAAAACTAACAAACATTAGACCTACCAATAAAATACTTAACACTTTGTTTTTCATTTTAACATCCTCCTAAATTTTATTTATATTCTGAGAAATCATAGATTTCAACTCAGCGATAGTTTTAGGGAATAATACACCTAATTCTTTTAACATTGCTACATACTTTTTACTTTCCTCTAAATTTTTACTACTATCAAGATAAATCGTACATATTACAGTAGAATTTGGTTTCATGAATTTTGCAGTATGAAGACAAGAACTTAAACTTGAAATAAATATACCATTAAACCCATAATAAAAACTTTCAAAAGGTTTAGATTTATCTAATATAGTAAAATTTTTAGGCCATAGATATTTTCTACCATCTCTAGGATGGCACTTTATTGCTACATTATCATAATTTTTTAAAATATTAATTATTTGTTTAGCAAAAGCATTATTTAAAAATTCCGGACAATCCAAACTATAAATGACTTTATTTTGGACAGGTTGTGGATTATAAAGTACGGAAATAGCTTCTAAATATTTTTCTCTAGAAATAGCTTCAGAAGGCAATGATTTTAAGGTATCAAAAACATATTGTGGAAACATTAAAAACATTTGTTCTACTCTTTCTTTGTTACATAGCCAATTAAAAGCTTTATCCTTGTAATATTCGTAAGCACCATCCTCAAAATGACAATATTTTTTATTTGGATTAAGATATTGATGTCTTCCATGATACCAGTTACATGTAAAAAAACGATCGTAAGAATCTTTTTTACTCAAAAACTCGTTATAACTTTCATTATCATATTGTAAATAAACATGATTAAAAATTGTCTTTAACTTGTTGATTCTTTCTTGATTTAGAGAAAAAACAAGTATATCATTTTGGTCTTGTGGATGATTTAAAGCAATAGCCATAACAGTAGGTAATTTATATCCTTCATCGAAAAAAATATTTTTCTTTTTTTTGTTTCCTAATGCTACTAAGCCAGTAACTCCTACAATATAGATAAAAATCATACATAAAAGAAATGTAAACGATCTTTTTAATACAATTTTCATTTTAAATTACTCCTTGTCGATTTTCATTAATAATGACTATCTAAAATCTACCACTCCACAAGTTGTACACACGTCATTGTTCCAAGTATGACTTGCTGTTTCAACAACACCACAACGTGTACAACTATGAGAATGCTTATTATTGGTAGCATTCCAACCGCCATATGTATGTCCAAGTGGCGATGATGTTGGTTCAGAATATGTTTGTCCGCACTTGCTACAACATAATGTATGTGAACCAGCGTCAGTGCACGTAGGAGCCGAATTTGATATCTCTACAAAATCATGTTCGCAAGGTTCTTCAACATTTTTTTGTGGTTGAACTTGAACCTTTTTATTTTGATTTGTTTTCTTCGAAGATTTGTTTTTCTTTTCAAGTTCAGATTTTTTACTTTCAGGTTTTTGAGCTTCCGATTTAGATTCTAAGTTTTCTTGTTTTTCTTGGGAATTTTCTAATGGCGAGTCTTCTGCCGCTTGTTCATTTGTTTCTTCGTTTGGATTATCTACGCTGGCAGTTTCTGTATTTATAGTCGTATCTTCTTTACGTGCACAACTACAAGCAGTTAAACAAAACACTAACAAAAAAATTAAAATTGTTAATAAAATCGACTTTTTTCTCATTTATATTCTCCTTCCAACTTCATACTTTAAAAGTATATCATAAAAAAAATCATAAATTTTATCAAAAACATCACTTTCAATAATTATTAAATTGAAAAATGTTATAATAATAAACCTTAAAATAGTTATTATCTATTATTTATAGAGTTTTTCATTAAATAATTATATGTAGTTTTAGGAACATATTTTTCTATTTCTTCAAATTTTTGTTCTGACAGTAATTGGCGCACTTTAGATGCACTAATTATATTACCATTAATAGCTTTTCTGTCTATTTCACAAAATTCGATATTGAATTTAGGAAGTTCTTTTTTCATAGATTTATTGTATTCACATGTAAATTTATCTAGAGGTTCTGTACCTGCAAATCTTATGTTTATCCCTAAAGTTGGAGCTATACATTGTGCAAATATATTCAAATCTTTTGATGCATCAATCGTATCAAAAGTTTTTGAATCTTTTGAAAAATAGCCAGGAAGAGTTAATAAAGAAATCATGTATTTACCACTTGGTAAAACTGTTACATTTTTTAAATCTTCTGTCCCTAGTTTTACAAGTTCAAACCTATCCTTAAAAGGAAAAATCGATTTGTCCTCTTCCACGATGAAAATGTATAATTTATCAACCATAGAAGATGCTTTCTCTATCAAATACCTATGTTCCAAAGTAAATGGGTTACAGTTCATAACGATTGCACCTATTTTTTTATTTGAATTATTATCTTTATATTTTTTTTAAAAAACATAAATATTTCTTTAATTCGGGATTGTTATTTAAAAAATCTTCTTTATCGTTATCAGAATTGTACTTAATGTATGGTGTTTCTGGTGCATTTTCATTTAAATCTTTTTTAATTAAAGAATAAAAGTACTTAGCAAAAACTTCATTAGCCCTGTGGTTTTTATGTCCACCACCATCTACAATAACATATCCATAACTGTGAGGTTTATTAAATAAATCACGTGGGATTAAGTAATCAAATCCATGCTTACTTATTGCTTTTTTCAATAAGTCCTGTCTATTAAAAATAAGACTAAAATCAATCACTACGTCTCCCGGATGATATTTTTCATTTATCATATATTCAAAATCATTTAAAGTATCAGTGCCTGGTACACCGCAATTATCCACAGATATCAAACTATCTGGCATGGCATTATTTATTAACCTTTGCAAATAACTTTCTAAAGTGTAGGCATCTGTAACTGCGGGGCAATATGTTCCGCAAGGTCCAAATATGTGAATAGTATTTTTTATTTTTGTTGGAGTATCAGTTGTAAGTCTTTTCCCATTTATAACATTACAATATTTTCCTCTTCGGTCGACAGGAACATTATGCTTTCCATTATTCGTTATGTCATATTTTCCGTATTCTGCTCCTTCTAACATGTATTGAGCAGATTCTTGATTATCATAGTAAAGTTTGTTAACGTGTTCACTGCTAGTGGGAGATACTTGCCCTGCTAAAACTGCTTTTTCATAATTATCTAGACAGTTAACCATGGACCAACTATACTCTACATAATAAAAATTTATATTGTTTTTCTTAAAAAACTCTAAAGTTTTATCATATAGCATTTCTGTATAAAGGCTAATAAAAGATGATATATGGTTCCTTGGATAACCACAATATATTGTTGAAAAAGTATTCTCATCATTAACCGAGTCAATAATAAAATCATAGTTATTCCAATTAAGGTTAGAGGAAGGAACAGCGTATGTGTACTTTGGATTTTTATTCACAGCATCCATAAAGCTACGTAAAAAATCTTTATTCCCTATAACTAATACTTTTTTTGTATCCATATTTTCATAATATTTTACAACATCGTTCTTGAAAAGAGCTAATCTAGTTGCTGAAGAAGTTTGATCCGCATGTACTTAAAAGCCACTTACACATACCAAAATTAAAAAAACACCAAAAAATAGCCATTTCTTCATAAAAACACTCCTTCTTGTATTTTCCTTATAATATCATAGTGTAATAAAAATATCAATCTAAATTAAAATATAAGAGAATTTTGACAATATTAATGATATTAATTTAATTTAAAATTACATATTATAATAGAACCAAAAAATTAAACTTGACGAAAATGACGAAAATAAAATGATGTAATTATAGTATAGACATTATCTATCCTATATTTTTTCATTTCATAAAATTGTATATTAAATCAATCAGTAAAAAACACAATTTAAAGTAAAGCGCAATTTTATAAGCAATTAAAAAAAGAAGGTGAAAAATGGTGATAAAAACTTTAGCGAAACACACAGGTGTCACTTTAAAATATTACAAAAACCTTTAATTGATGTAGTAGAAATGTTATGAACTACTTAAAGGAAATATTGGCATTCGAAAATTGGAAAAGATTTAATTCTGCAATAAATAAATCTGACATTTGTTTATGGTACGCTTTGATGTCCATTGCAAATAGATTTAATTGGAAAGAATTTAATATTCCAATTTCGGAATTAATGCTAAGTTCTAGATTAAATAAATCAGCAATTTATAGATCACGAAATAAATTAAAGCAAATGGGTCTGATAGATTTTAAAGAAAGAAGTGGGAACCAATCGACGATCTATAAAGTAAATTCTGTAAGTGAAATTTATGGAACACAAAAATATTGAGAAAGGAAACCGAATGGATTATAAATACGATTATGTTTCATTGCATGAGGGCTTTTATCGTTGGCTTGAAACCGATTATTTGCCGGGGTTAGCACAGGTATTATTTTTGAAGATAATTCATTTATTTTACAAAGCTGGCTGGAGCGAATGGATCCAAGTAGATAACTGGCGGATGATGTCTTTAATTCAAATGAAATGGGAAAAAAACTTTATAGAACTGCGATACAAGCTAATCGAGAAAGAATTAATAATTTTGGTTAAAGGTAAAAAAGGTTCACCAAACAAATATAAATTAAATGATAAAATCGATTTTATAAAAGAATCAAAAAACACTGTAAATAACGAAGTAGAAACACCAGTAAAAACACCAGTGAAAGAACCAGTAAAAACACCAGTAAAAACACCAGTAAAACAAAAAAATGAATTAGAGCATGCAAAAGAAAATGAAAGACAATGCGAAACACAAAGTGAAAACATACTTAAAACTAGAAACCAAAAACCAAAAACTAAAAACAAAAAAGAAAGTATTGCTAACGCAATACCAAAGAAACGGGAAACGGTTTGGGGACCGGTTAGAGTATACGGTGAGTTTAGAAATGTCTTACTTGCAGATGATGAGTATGAAAAATTAAAAGAACTTTGTGGAGAAGATCTACAAGGTGTAATTGATCATTTATCAAGCTATATCGAAATGAAGGGTTACAAGGTAAAGTCCCACTATCTGGCGATTAGAAAATGGGTAATCACCGCGTACAAAGAGCAAAAGATGCGAGAAGAAAGAATTAACAGTATGTCAGGAGGTATCGGCTATGGAAGGTATTCAGGATATTCTAAAAAGAAGCTTTGCACGGAGTATCCTGAATAGCAAAATTTCTCCAAAATGCTGCGAGACTCGTGAATAAGCGCTGATAAAAAACATAGACTATAAGGGCTAAAAATTCAAATTTACAAGTGCCAAAAAGAAACGATAGAATTAGAAAAAATTAGAAGCTGAAAAGCGTCAAAAAATCTGTGAAATATAAATACTTTGCAATTTGGACTGGAGTTTTTGATAAAGTCGGCAACTATGCAGCTTATTCAAAAAGCCTGTTAGATTTAAATTTGAAGAAATGCTTTTATGAATTAAACCGCCTAAATCGTTATATACAGAGCGTAGAAGATAGCCAGATTCGGATGATTTTAACAGTTGAGATATGTCAGAGTATTAGCGTGTCAAAAAATAGCTTTTGAGATTGGAAAACACGATGAACAATACCCCAGACGTAAACACAACGCCTTTTTAAAAGATAGTGAAAGTGAAAGTGAAAGTAAGAGTAAAAATTAAAAAAAAGAAAAGTTTTCGGGTATTTTAAAAATACCGGAAGAAAATTAAAAAATCTTCCGGTATTGTATTGACACCGGAAAAAATTTCGGGTATTTTATAAACACAGAAAAAAAATCAAAAAATCTTCCGGTATTAGAAATAGAAGGTGAATGTATGACCAATAAATTAGAAATGTTGCCAATAAAAAAAGAAATTGAAACTAAAAGAGTTTTGAAACAATTATCAAGAGCAAGTAGATCTTTAGCTGAATTAAAAGGTGTTGCTAGAACTATGCCAAATCAAAATATTTTAATAAATGCAATAATGATCAACGAAGCTAAAACAAGCTCTAATATAGAGAATATTGTTACAACACACGATGAAATTTATAAAGCAATGGTAAAAACAGCAAATCCCACAGCTTCAGCAAAAGAAGTTGTAGATTATAGAGCTGCTATGTGGAAAGGGTTTGAATTAATAAAGGAAAAACAAATAATAAATAGCAATATAATTATAAAAATACAAGAAAAGTTAGAACATAATGAAGCTGGAATAAGAAATTTACCAGGAACTGTAATTAAAAACAACGCTACAGGTGAAATTGTGTACACTCCACCACAAAGTAAAGAGGAAATTTTAAAATATCTAAAAAATTTAGAAGACTATATAAATATTGATGACATGGTTGATCCACTTATAAAGCTTGCCATAATTCATTACCAATTTGAATCTATACATCCTTTTTACGATGGAAATGGAAGAACAGGAAGGATAATCAATATATTATACTTAGTATTAAAAGATTTACTGGATACACCGATATTGTATTTAAGTAAATACATAATTCGAAACAAAATAAAATATTACGAATTATTTGAGAAAACAAGAAATACTGGAAATTACGAAGAATGGATTATATATTTTCTAGAAGGAATTGAAGAAACATCAGAAGAAACAATTAAAATAATAAATAGAATTAGAGAAGAAATTTCCAATATGAAAGTTGAGTTGAAAAACAAAACAAAATTTTATTCTAGGGAATTGCTAGAAGCATTGTTTTTCGAATTTTATACTAAAATACCGTACATTCAAGAACAACTTGGAGTTTCTGATAAAACAGCTCAAAAATATTTAGATACTCTAGTTGAACTAGGTTTTCTAACCTCCGAAAAGATAGGTAGAGAAAGAATTTATAAAAACGAGAAACTATTTAAAATTATAAAGGATACAGATAAAATATAAAAAATTTAAAACTTGACGAAAATGACGAAAATAAAATGATATAATGATAGTATGGATATTTGAAATATATTGTGATTTCTACAATTTAAAAAATTGAATATTGTTAAAACGTTGAAAAAACGCACTTCCAAACGGAGTGTGTTTTTTCATACTTAAAAACAGCTGTTACAAGGCAAAAAGGTCATACATTAAAATTAAAACAGAAAGCCCCCCTACTGTTTGGAAGTTTTAAACGAAAAACCATTTCCACCGACAGCCCACTTACATTTACACCGGAGCTCTCTTACGTGAGTTTTTTGGAAAATCACATTTTAACCTTAGTGCCACAATTCCTAAGGAGGTAAAATATTGATAAATAAAAATTTAAATAAGCAAACACAAGAAATTCTAGAAAACGCTCAAAAGTATAGCGTAGAACAGAATTTCTTTTTTCTTACGACTTTTAAAAGATACCAGGTTCAGCTTGATATTTTGAATGACTTAGAAAAGACGATCAAAGAAGAAGGGACTTTAGTTACGAAAGAATATGTAAAGGATCGAAAAAACGTTTACTCCCATCCTGCTGTTGCAGATTACAATCGTACTACAGATAGCGCTAACAAAACTGTTTCGATTTTGATGAGAATAATATCTACTCTAAAAAACCGAAACTACAAGAACGTCGAAGATTCATTATTAAATATTCTAAATAAAAGGATTTGATTTTTGATTTAAAGCCATACATCAACTGGAATATAATTCCAGTTGATAATCATATAATTACTGCACAATAAAAAATTTAAGGAGTACGAAATGATAAAAAATAATGAATATGTTTTTCATAATCCGAATTCTGAAAATGACACGATAAATTTCTTAATTAAACTTATTGCTAACACAGCCGTAGAAAAAATTCTAAACAATGCTTATAAAATTTCACGAGATCCTCCTAATAATCCTGATTGCCAACTCAATCATACTTGATTTAAATTTATACATCGTGATATAATAAGAAGTATCAGAAAGGATGTATAAATATGAGGGTTGTAGCTTACTGCCGAGTAAGTACTAATAAAAATGAACAATTAGATAGCTTAGAAGCACAACAAAATTTTTTTAATGAATATTCTAATAGGAATAATTATAATCTTGTAAAAATTTATGCTGATGAAGGCAAAAGTGGAACAAAAATGAAAAACCGTACAGCTCTTTTGAAGTTATTATCGGACGCAAACAAACATTTATTCGATATAGTGCTTATAAAAGACGTATCAAGGTTAGCTAGAAATACACTAGACTTTTTAACGAGCATAAGAAAATTAAAAACACTCGGGATCAAAGTTGTATTTGTAAACTACGATCAAACTTCATCTGACAGTTCTGAATTTATGCTCACGATGTTAAGTGCAATAGCTCAAGAAGAAAGTGCAAATACTTCTAAAAGAGTTAAATTCGGAAAAAAACTCAATGCGGAAAATGGTAAAGTTCCAAATCTGGTATATGGTTATGATAAGATTCCCGGAGATATTTTCAATTTAAAAATTAATGAAGATGAAGCAAATATCGTAAAACAAATTTTTAATATGTATACCGAAAAAAATATGGGTGAAAATAAGATTGCTCTCGAATTAAATCAGAAAAAATTAAAAACTAAAAGAGGTTGCAACTGGTCTCAAAATGCCATTTCTCGTATTCTTTCAAATGAAATATATATTGGAAAAATTGTAAACGGAAAAGAAACCGTCGAAGATTTTCTCACAGGAAAAAGAAAAACTGTTGATGAATCTAAATGGTTAATTACGGAAAAACCTGAGTTAAAAATAATCGATGAAGATGTTTTCCAAAAAGTAAAACAAATAAAGGATAATCGCCGTAATGCTTTTAAATTAACTGGAGAACGTAATTGCCACAAATACATTTTTAGTAAATTAATCAAATGTGAATGTTGTGGGTCGTCTTTTAGAAGAAGCGTACGAAAATATAAAAACACATACATAAAATGGATTTGTACCAATAGAAATTATAACGGTGTTCAAAGTTGCCCTAATAAAGTAGTTGTGGACGAAAAAGAGTTACTCGATTCTATAAAAAATTATTTCCTTAATATATTAAAAAATAAAAATAATGCTAAAAAATATATAATAAACGAATTTAATAAAAAATTTAAAGAAAAGTCCGAAAATGAAATTCTTGCTAAAGAACTAGAAAAACAATTAAATAAACTTACAAAAAGCAAACAAAAGTATATGGACATGTTCGATAATGATATTATTACAATAGAAGAATTAAAAGACAAAACGCTAGAGCTAAACAAAAATATTGATAATGTAAAAAAACAACTAGAGTACACTAAGTTAAATATTTCAAAAACTGATTTGCTTTATAATGGTATAAGTGAAACTTTTGAAGACATTGAAAAATTTTTATCTGAATCTATTATAAATAATGATATGCTTAATAGAATCATCGAGAAAATTGTTGTAAGCAAAGATGGCAAAAAGAACATTTACTTAAGGTTGTTCGATGATATAGGATTAGACAAAACCGTTCACATTACAGACAACTATACAGGAAGATGAAACGAATGTGATTCAGCCAGTACAGGAAGATGTAACACCAGTGCAGCGTGAAGCAATGTTGCCAGATGCAGATGAAGAAGACGAAGATGCACCGGATAGGAAACGACCGAGACGTGGACATGTAGAGATTGTTGTTCCTGATGATGTAACAAGTGTTCCACATTACAAACCGAGTAGTGATGTGAAAGTACGTGAATCATATAGTGATGTAGATGGACAGGATGATATTGATGATTTGGTTATTGACAAGTCAGAAGATAAAAGCAGTGATATTCTTGCGATGCGATTACAGCAGAAAGCAGAACGAGATAGGAAATGTAAGCGTGCAAACTCTGGTGTAGTAGAAATTCGTAAAGATATGAAATCGGTGAGAGGTCTGTCAACAGAATCTGTTATGGAGCGTATCAGAGATGCTCAGGAACAGGATGAAAAAGATGATAGAAGTTTGTAGAAAGGGGTGAGCGTGATGCTAATTATTTTTACATAAAATAATTAAATTTAACGAAAGGCGAAACTTATTATGACTGATGAAGAAAGAGCAAGATTTAGAGAAAAAGCAAAGCTCAGAGCAGAAGCGGAAGCAAAAAATAAAGAAATTGCACCACAGAAACCCGTTCAGATGAATGTGCAACAGCATCAAGTACAGGATGAAAGTGGACAGACATTTACGTATGTGACATTTGGTTGCAGTATTGCTGCAATTGTACTTTTGTTTATCTTTGGATGGGTCAGCATTATTTGTTCTATTATTGGTATTGTTATGTCGCATATGGCTGTTACACATGGCTATAAAGATAACAGTATGAGAAAAATTGGACTGGTTCTGTCATGGGTAGCTTTGGGAATTACGATTGCACTGATTGTGTTCTCTATTGTAATGATTTTTGTAGGAGTTGGTCTTTATGGTCATGCCATAAACAGCATGTTAGATTTTTCAAACGATGCTGTAAAATCTTGGGGCGGTTCCGGTGTATCAAATATGATTGTGTTTTTGAGATAATGAAACGTAATACATAAGAAAAAGGACATCTGAGAAATCAGGTGTCTTTTTTATCTACAAAAAAAGCACGTGAGACAGGATAAATTGAATGTAGAAGTGATTGCTTTGGGCAAATACGTCTTTGGTGGCGAAAACGATATGAAAGACCAGATTCTGAATAAATTGAGTTCGGATGATTCGGTGAATGAGTTGCTGGCTGAAAAAGAACGTCTTACAAAAGAACGTGAGAAGTTTAGTTCAAAGAAATCAAAGCTGATGCGTCGTATTGCTGATTTGGATATTGATGATGAACTGTATGATGATTTAATGAAGACATACAGGGAGTCTGTAAATGAAGTAAATGAGCAGATAAACATTATGGAAAATCAGCTATATCAGAATGACCTTGCGATAGAAAATGCAGAGGGTGAAAATCTTTCAACGGAAGTGTACAAGAGAATCATTGATGAAATGTTAGACAACATTGATGATATGAATGATGCAAACAAGAAGACGTTGATGAATCTGCTGATTGAGAAGATTGAGATATATCCAGAGAAGCAAGAAGATGGCAGATGGATTAAGTCTATACAGTTCAAGATACCACTCAACATAGATGGTCAGGTTGTAAATACGCTGTTTTTCGATGAAGAAGATACAGAAAATTCCCTGCCCACAGAGAAACACGTTGAAACAATTGTTCTTTTGGGTAGGAAAAGTATTGCAATTAAAAATTCAGTATGCTAGACTTTTATTAAACCATAGAAAAATACAGTAAAATGTAGGAATAAAGATGGCAAAGCAAAGAGGTTGGACAAATTCAATTCCTGCTCAGGAAAGAACATTTCTTACACTGAGAGAGCTTGGTAGATACACTGGTATCAGCTATGATTTAGTAAAAAAATGTGTAAAGAATAGGGAATTTGAAGATTATATTACAGTAGGAAAACAGAACAAAGTTATGGTAGATAGAATTGCTTTTGAGAATTTTATCAAAGCCAAAAAACATATTGAAAAATAAAATTATACATAAAAAAATAGCAACTGTGATTGGCGTTCACTATTGCTATCAAGGAAGTCAGTGCAATGACTTCCTTGTTTTTGTATTTATGCTCATATACTAGCTATATTTTGGCACTGACTTCAATAGAAAGTCATGGATTTATGAGAAAAATTATTGAAAGGAGTGTCATTTTTTATGGTTAGAACTTACGAAGAAACAATTAAAGAAGCAGCTATGGATGCGATAAACGATGCATTAGCACAGTCAAAGTTGCCAACACCGGATGAAATTAAAGGTAATATTTTGGATAACAGTAGGAATGCAATTGTAATGTATAATTCAATCGCTCAGACAAGGGCAAAGTGGAAGATTCCTACAGAACTGGTGCCGTTCCAGATTGCATATTTAATGTTACATCTGCATTATGTAGCGTTAATTAAAACAAATACATCCGAAAAAGATGCAGATTGTTTGTCTTTGGGTGTATATGTTGATGATGGTGATGATGAAGGTCTTTATACAACAGATGAGACAGCTATTCGTTCCATTGCAAGACAATATAAAGAATCCATTACACGAAGAGAGATGATGGAAGTTTTTGATATTTTGCGTGAAAAAGCTCAGAGAGTAAATCGCTGCGAAGATGCAAATTTGATTGCTGTCAATAACGGTATCTTTGATTATGATACAAAGACCTTACTTCCGTTCACACCGGATAAAGTGTTTACTTCAAAATCAAGAGTGGATTACAACCCAAACGCAGTCAATGTAGTAATTCATAACGATGAAGATGGCACAGACTGGGATGTGGAAAGTTGGATGGATACATTGTCTGATGATAAAGGTGTGGTAATAATCCTTTGGCAGTTGATGGGTGCAATCATTCGTCCAAATGTATAATAGGATCAGGCTTGTTTCATGTATTCAGAATCCGGTAATAATGGTAAAGATACACTGTGTGTATTGATGAAACAGCTTGTTGGTGAAGGAAGATATGCTGCTATTCCATTGAAAGATTTCGGTAAGGATTTCATGTTGGAACCGTTAGTGAGTGCTACAGCGGTTATTGTCGATGAAAATGATGTTAGTACATATATTGATAAGGCTGCTAATTTAAAAGCTGTGATTACAGGCGATACAATTCAGATTAACCGCAAGTTCAAAGCACCGATTTCTTTGTCTAAATGAAATGCCAAGAGTGAAAGATAAGTCAGATTCATTCTACAGAAGACAGCTGTTCATTCCGTTTACAAAATGCTTTACAGGAGCTGAACGTAAATACATCAAAGATGATTATTTGAAACGTAAAGAAGTCGTAGAATATGTGATGTATAAAGTTCTGAACATGAATTACTATGAGTTTGATGTTCCAGAGGCATGTAAGAATGCCCTGGAAGAATACAAAGAGTTCAATGACCCTGTAAGATAGTTCATGGCTGACGTTATGTCGCAGTTACAGTGGGATTTTGTTCCGTTCACGTTCTTGTATGATTTGTATAAAGAGTGGTATAAAAAATACGTAGGAAAACAGGATGTAAAATCATTGCAGGTGTTTATCAAAGATGTTTTGAATCTGCTGAAAGAATATCCAGATTGGTATTGTGATGACAGTAAAAAGCTGTCAGACCTAAGAACATGATGGATAAACCAGAATGGTTGATTGATGAATACAAGCTGGAAGATTGGTATAATCAGACCTACAAGGGAAATGAGTTAGAAAAAAGGTGTTGTCCGTCATTGAAAGTAAGTTACAAAGGAGTTTTTAGAGTTAATACAGGGTGATAGTACAGAGAATGTGCTATCACTTTTTATTTTTTGGGGATTTTTTGAGAAATATAGCAGAAACGTAGCACGTTTGGTGCTACGCTAAATCCGTTGGGAGACAACAGGTTTAGCGAATCCTACGAAAAAATGTAGATGATACATTAAATGTGTTGGGAGACAACAGATTTGACGTAGCTGAAAACGTGCTACGTTTTTTGGGCTTCTGGATTTTCAAAGGTCAGTAACATCTATCAGACAGCATCCATCATTCCTTACTGTATGCAATCAGCTAAAACATTCAAAACATATAGTTTAACGCACCGTATGACCTCACCACGTATATAAAATCCTTAATCTGTAAAATTCCTCGATTTTATATGAAAATCTTCACCACGCATGAAATTTTGATGTTATATGACCATATACAAAAAATAACCCACAGAGCGTATCTGCTCCGTGGGATGTGTGATTTAATCTAGTCTTATTTTGTGGTTGTTATATATAATCTTTTTAATAAATTTTTCGTATGCCTGTCTTGCCATTTCATGTCGGTCATCTTCTGGTAGTTCTGGATACAGACGGTTTGCATGATAAATTGCACGTTGCATGATGCTGCCTAATCGCTAGACTATTGATACGAAAAGGTTTCAATATAACGTGCAGTACAAAGCCATTTCTAGTCAAACTATTTTCATAAACACAAAATCAAGAAGTATTTCAGAGGTATATCCTGAAACGCTTCTCAATTTATAAACAAAGTATTTTGCTTATCCAACTGAAACAAAATTACAATCTTACGTCAAAACAGTTGGTGAATACTCAATTTTTATGCCATTATCTTTTGTTCTGGCAAGTTTTGCTTTATTTCCGTTGCCGTCTTCTATTGAAAGTTTTTCTATTCTATGTTCATCAAAAAATTTAACTACATTGCTTTCCACAAACCCAGCCCATTGTTGCGGATTAATTTTCTTTTTTTCAGAAAAATCATCATCCATAATTTTCTGTAATTCATTTATTGATTCTGTCATTTCTAAACACCTTCTTTATTTTATCTCTTCGATTTTCACGCTATGCTTTTTAATTTTTTCATCATAAGAAATTCCAACAGCCAGCTTTTTGCCTGTATAATCCTTTAGC
>OIZV01000312.1_pt1 | contig 27452 bp, 29 predicted proteins | sample 1588681 | NCBI WGS metagenome assembly OIZV01 (sample SAMN03283281) | human gut metagenome | biome: human-associated habitat; material: feces | host: Homo sapiens | place: Peru | collected 2012 | reverse complement strand
ATAGCTATCTCTAAATTTACGCATTGTTTCAAGTTCATAGCAATCATCTGGAAGTCCCTTATAATTACAGCAGGCAGTTGTTAAAAAACAGTCTGTACTTTTATTACGATCTTTAAAAAAACCACAATCTTGGATTTTATCTGGATCCTCTAAAGTTCCTATGCGAGTGCAACTCCATTTCCAACTGCCGCTCACAGGTTCTCCCCAGATACAATCTTTACATTTTCCATAATTAGACATATTCATATTCTCCTTTTCTCTGCTTTTTGATAGATTTAGTTTGGCAGCAGAATAACTTTTCATAATATATGTTCTCATATAGAATTAGTTCTTTAATCTCTTTTTTTTATGAAGTAATCTGCATATTTAATTAACTCTTTTTAAAAATACTAAACACAGCTAATAACATCATCTATCATGCATAATTAAATCTTATCTAAGGGCTGAAGTGGCGTCAATAAGTGGCAAGACAATAGAACTTAAAGTGGACGTAAAATGAAATTTAAAGAAAGAAGTTTAATGTGATTTTAGGCAGAAGCAAAATCTTATTTAGTCTTTTAAAAATTTCAAAAAATTTTACTTTTACATTTTCAATAATTTGATCTTCTTCAGGCATATAATTGCTGTTATGTCTGTTTCTCTATTTCATGAAAGGCTGATTATCATGGCTAAATCAAATAAGAATTTACATCTTACTCTTTCAGAAAGACAAATCATTGAGAGAGGGATAGAAAATGGTGCTACCAAGGCTTCTATCGCTGCAACTCTTGGAAAGGATAAATCAACTATAGGCAAAGAAATCAAGGCACATAGAAAACATTCACATCACTGCAGCTTTGATCCTGCATGTGCCAACAAGGACAGATGCAAGCATCATCATGTATGTAAGGACTGTGCTGATTTGGTAGTTTTCAAATGCAAGCGAAGAGACAGATCCCCTGGCGCCTGCAACGGGTGTCCTAAAATCCAGCACTGTAGATTTGACAAGTTCACATATTCTGCAGATCTCGCCAATAAGGAATATATGGCTGACCTCATTGAATCAAGAGAAGGAATAAACATGACATACAGTGAGCTTAAAGCTTTAGCTGATATCATTGTCCCTCTTATCAAGAAGGGTCATTCACCATATCAGATCATTACTTCTCATCCTGAACTGAATATTTCTGAAAAGACATTATACAACTACATAGAATCAGGAGTATTTAGACAGTTCGGTCTACTTGATATTGATCTAAGAGTCAAGACAAGAAGAATATCAAAGAAGGATTCTGTCAAATATAAAAAAAGAGAAGACAGAAAGTTCCTGATAGGTAAAATGGTACCCATAAGGAGGACAACAACCTGACAGTTGTGATACCCACCTTGTGGGTATCTTTTTTTGTTTTGTTGTTGAAATTATACTATGGCTAAAAGGTTCACTAATGAAGAAATTGAGTTATTATCTAAATCGCCCTATGTCAAAAACATAAGACAAAACAGACTGACATTCACTTATGAATTCAGATGCATTCTATATGATGAATGGATCAAGCAGCCATCTACTTCTCAGATAAGAAGTGTACTTAAATCATACGGCTTTGACTGTTCGATGTTAGGGAAAGATGTGATAAAAAAAATCAACGGTACCTTTAAGCGCTATGGTCATCCGACTAACGGAAAAAACAAGGTATCTAGAAAGCATGATTCTATTGAAAAGTATGACAATGAATCTCTGATTGATTCTGGAATATTCGTCAAAACAGGAAGTATAATTAGATTCAGTTCTGAATTCACCGATAAAGCCTATAAGGAATACCCTTCAGTCTCCATTGAAGCTCAGCTTGAATCCTATGGTCTTGATCCTGAAAAAGTCGGATATCATAGAATATATAGATTGAAACAGAAACTTGAAAATCAAGGAAAACCTAAAGAAAAGATATGTGCTGATGCAGTAGAAAAATACACTAGTCATCCATATGTTCAAAGATGTACATCAAATCACTTCACTCTCAAGAAGCAGTTCTATGACGAATCTCTTATGTTCATTGGTTATCCCGTTGATGAGATTCTTGGCATATTTGAGATTGATGGTTCTGATCTTCCTATCAGAGTTCGAAATAAAATAAAGAAACAGCTCATATCCTGGAATGATGATCCTGACGATATGATGATTGAATGTGACCAGGAGTTCAGATGCCGTGTCCAGTACAACAGGATGAGAGCACTGGAGAAACTGTCAATGATTCATTTTGATACTATCAGGAAATGTCTTCCTTCCCTTTCCCCTGAACAGAAGAAGGCATTATGCATATGGATAAGAGACCTCCCACACGACAGATATGATTATTCTATCCGTTCCATACTGAAGAGAGTCGGCATATCCAAGTCATCCTATTATTCTATACTCTCAAACGAAAATTACGGCATGAAGGAAAGGCAGGATGAGATTGATTTTGAATACATAAGGAAGGTCATGGATTATAAGGGATTCAGAAAAGGAACACGCACCATCTATATGATGCTTCCCGATATATGTGGTGTTCATTTCGGAAGAAACAAGATTCTCAGACTGATGAGAAAATACAACTGCATATGTGCCATCCGCAGGGAGCGTACTGAATTGAAATCGAACAGAGAAATATTGAAAAACAACAGGAAGCCCAACCTTCTTAAGAGAGGATTCCGTCTGGCTAGACCGGGTGAAATACTGCTTACGGACGTCAGTTATCTAAAATACGGGCTGAACAGAACTGAATACCTGTCTTGCATAAAGGATGCAGTAAGCGGGCGTGTTGTAAGTCATATCACTTCTTCAGGCAACGATCTTAATCTAGTTATGGATACAATAGATACTCTTGATCCTTCTGAGGATGCCATCTTCCATTCAGACCAGGGCTCCCTCTATTTAAATGACTTTTTCCAGAACAGAATCAAGAAACTAGGATACAGACAGTCCATGTCACGCAGGGGTAACTGCTGGGATAATGCAAGCCAGGAATCCTTCTTTGGACATATGAAGGATGAATGCGACCTGTCTGGCTGTTCCACTCCGGAAGAAGTGAAGAAAATGATAGATAATTATGTATACTACTATAATAATGAGCGTCCTCAGTGGACACGCAATAAGATGACACCTGCTGAATATGAAAGCTATCTTAATTCATTATCTGATAATGAATATTCAGAATATCTTCAAAATGAACAGGAAAAGTATGATAAAATGATGAAAAAAGCGAGAGAAAAGGCGCTCAAGCGTGCGGTTGAGCTTGGCGCTCTGACAGAGGAGGATATGGAATTATATGGCTCAGGAAAGAAAGAAGAACAAGCATCAGCAGACAGAGGCGCAGAGACTTGCACATAGAGATGCAGTTATTGAACATTCAGATAATAAGTTCGTTGCAGAGCTTACAAAGAGTATGGATGCATTCATCTATACAAAGGACTTCTATGTTGCACTGTATAAGCAGCTTGAAAGTGGAATGACATCAATCGAGGCTTATGAATCATTAGGTTTCGATACAAAGAAGCTTGGAAAGAACTGTGCTCAGTCTGCAGCCAAGCGTGCAAGACAGAAAGCGAAAAATGGGGAGTTTGAACCAAAGGCTGAGAACTATGATGGAAGCATCCCTATTGAGGAAATGCCTGAAATGACCCTTGAAGAGAAGGTTGCATACCAGGAGGCTCGTATCAGATATCTTGAGGATTACGTAGAATTTCAAAAAAAAATGCCTTCCATACTGGAGGAGATATACTCATCCTACAGCGACAAGAAGTAAAGGAGGACAAGCTCTTCATGGCTTATGACTACATAAGCAGAGGAAAGGCAGAAGAGAATGGCTATACCAACACCAGAGTGTTCAAATTATTTGGTGTAAGCAGCACCGGTTATTATAATTATGTGGCACGCAGGGAGGATAGAGACGGGAAGCAGGCAGCTAGAAAACAGGATGAAAGCCATGTGATTCAGTGCTTCAAGAAGATCATTATGACACTTGGATTCGTTCCTGGAAAGCGAACCTTCCGACGACATATGTTCAGAAGGTTCAATTACAATATCAGCGTATCAAGAGCTTCAGCCATCATGAAAAAGATGCAGATAACTGCACAGCTTCCCAAAAAGGATGCATACAAGGGACAGGCAACCCACCATCATGAGTGCATGGCGAAGCCTAATCTCGTTAACCGCAACTTCAAGCTGGGAGTAAGACAGGTCATCCTTACTGATATCACTTATATTCATTACGGCTATAGCCGTACTCCAGCCTATATGTGTGCATTCAAGGATGCCTATACAACTGAAATACTAGGTCATTATGTTTCAAGCAGAATGGATGTATCTCTTGTGCAGAAGGCGTTCAATAATATGATGGGGAATCATAAGGACGAGTTCCCTAAGAATCTGGAGGTATACTGCCACAGTGACCAGGGTTCACAGTATCTGTCAACATCGTTCAAGCAGCTTCTTAATGAGAATGATTTCATCCAGTCAATGTCCAGAAGAGGAAACAGTCAGGACAACGCCCCTATGGAATCATTCTTTGGGCGCATGAAGACTGAGGTCATTGACATCATCGCAAGATGTGGAGATATAGCTACTGTAAGAAGACTTATCGATGGCTATATCAATATGCATAATAATGAAAGATATCAGGATAACCTTGCAGCACTGTCTCCAAGTGAATTCTATACATATAAGGTGACAGGTCAGTATCCACTGAACAGCTATTATGGGGTGAAGGCATCAGAGCTTATGCCTCTTGAAAAGATTATTGAGGCTAAACTTGAAATGCAGGAAAAGAAGAAGGAACTCCATAAAGAACGTCAGAAGATCAATGAGCAGCAGTCCAGATTATTAAGGAATGCGGGCGAAATCATCAAGCGTGATATGAAGAAGATGAAAGACGAAAACAAGAAATGGGAAAAACAGCAGGCACTTGTAGAGAATCAGCTGAAGAAGATTTCTGAAGTCATTGAAAAGATTAAGAAGGCCTTAAATTTCTATTATTATGAAGCAACAGATGAAATCAAGAAACTGCTTAAGGATCCATTGAACTGGAAGAACTATCCAGAACTGAACTATTACAAGGATCTTGATGCATTATACTAATTAGACAAATCATAAATAATATATCGGGAAAAGTCCATAAAATCAGGACTTCTTTTCGTCGTGGAGATAGAGAGATAGAGGGCACGAAAAAAATGAGCATCACCTTACGGTGATGCTCATTTGGCAGGGACTGTCAACATTCCGTCCTTGACTTTTGAACCAGTTTACTCTTAAGTTGACTCCATTGGGACGCTTTTATCCGTCCCTTTGTCTTAAATTATCTAATTTTGTGCTGAATTATTTTAATAATAACTAAGATAAAATTCCTTTACTACTGCATGTAAGTGTCACTTTCTTTGGAACTGTTTGTATACAGATACCATTTATATATTTTTTTCCTGTAGCTGATGCAGTAGCTTTATTCAAAGATTTTGATGCAGATTTATTGGTAATTTTCCATACAGGGCTCGGACAAGTAGTTTCTATATCGGAATTGATACATGTTGCACTATTGCCGTTATATGTAAATCTGCCCTTAACTGATATTGTCCATAGAATTGTGTTGTCATTCTTGTATGATATTTTTTTGCTTCCAGATTTTGTGTGAGATGATTTTAAAAATCCATCGTTGTCCTGAATTAATTCAATTTCTATATAATCACCGTTTTCTAAGAAATATTTTGTTACAGATATATTGTCTGCTTTGCAAGGAATTACATTCAAGAAAAGTAACACAAAAATAAAAACAATCTTAAAAATCTTTCTCATTTATTGATTCTCCTTTATATATTGACTAATCATCATATGTGATTTCAATTACTTCTCTGTTGATATAGCTTTTTCTTGATTGATATGCAATATATGAAAACTCTACAACGAATGCAACCAATATTAATACTAAAACAGTTATAAACACTTTCTTGTAATTTCTCTTATGCTTTTGCACTGGTGAATACAAATCATTATCATCAATATACTGATAATAAATATTTTCAGGTTCTCCAAACTGTTCAACTAAGTCATTATAGCTCATTGTATCTACATTAGGATACTCATCAATAGTTTTACATATATGGTCATATACAGACCTTTTTTCTTTTGGTACATTATTAAATAGAGATTTTAATTCTTTCTTATATTTCTTTAATGGTTTACTCATCGTCAATTCCCTCCAATATATAATCGATACTCTTAACCATATCATGATATTCTTTCATCATTTCAAGTAGAAGATCACTTCCTTTTGGAAGTAAATGATAGTAGACGCGTATCTTTCTTCCTACCTGTTTTTCAGAAGAAGAGATATACTCTCCTTCCATTAATTTATATAGTATCGGATATAAAACGCCATCTTTTAAATCAATGACTTGATTGCTTTTTTCTCTAATCTGATTTGATATTTCATAACCATAACAATCTCCATGATAAAGAACGGCTAATACTAACAAATCAAGTTTAAATAAATTATTTTTTCTACTCATATTCTTTCTCCATTTAAAATTCTAACATCAACTATCTGTTACATCAACGTTCAATTTCTATTATTCTTGACTTACCCTTTAACCCCCTAGTATACTAGGTATATGTAAAAGGAGGAATAGATTATGATGATATCAACTAAAGGACGTTATGCTTTACGTGTCATGATTGATTTAGCACAGCATGATCGTTCTAAATATATACCATTAAAAGAAATAGCTGCAAGACAGGATATCTCTGAAAAGTATCTAGAAATTATTATTAAATCTTTATCTAAAGAACACTTTGTAGAAGGTTTAAGAGGTAAAGGTGGGGGATACCGTTTAACACATGCTCCAGAAGACTATAGTGTTGCTTCTATTCTTAAGATTACTGAAGGAACATTAGCTCCTGTATCATGTTTAGCAGATGAATGCAATACATGTGAAAGAGCATCTTATTGTAATACATTACCTATGTGGACTGGTTTATATAATGTGATTACAGACTATTTAGAAGGCGTTTCTTTAAATGATTTAGTACCAGCTTCATCAAATGGTGATGATTATGTCATATAATCATAAATAGAATCAATAAAATTTAGAAAATACGAAATATTCACAAAAAATAATATAAATATAGTTGACTAGTAGGTTTATCATTGCTATAATCCTATTAACCTATCAAACAAATAGGGTTAAGGAGGAAACATACATGTCTAATAAAAACTATCATTTCGAAACACTTGCATTACACGTAGGACAGGAAGAAGCTGATCCAGTAACTGACGCTCGTGCAGTACCTATTTATCAGACTTCATCTTACGTTTTTCATAACTCAGATCATGCAGCAGCTAGATTCGCATTACAGGATGCTGGTAATATCTATGGTCGTCTAACAAACCCAACTGAAGATGTATTTGAAAAAAGAATTGCGGCTTTAGAAGGTGGTGTAGCCGCCTTAGCAGTAGGTTCTGGTGCAGCTGCAGTGACATATGCAGTACAAAACTTAGTGGCTGCAGGTGACCATATCGTATCTGCAGAAAACATTTATGGTGGAACATTCAACCTATTCAAACATACATTTACTGATTATGGTATTACTACTACATTCGTAGATGCATTAAATCCACAGGCATTTGAAGATGCTATTCAGGAAAGCACAAAACTTGTTTATATTGAAACTTTAGGTAACCCTAATTCAGATGTTGTAGACATCGAAGCAATCGCTAAGATTGCACATAAACATGGTTTACCATTAGTTATTGATAACACATTTGGTACACCTTATTTAATTAGACCAATTGAATATGGTGCTGACGTTGTTATTCATTCAGCAACTAAGTTCATTGGCGGTCATGGTACTACTATTGGTGGCGTCATCGTTGATGCAGGTAAGTTTGACTGGGCGGCACATGCAGATAAATTCCCACAGCTTGTTGAACCAAACCCATCTTATCATGGTGTAAGCTTTGCGAAAGATGTAGGAGCCGCTGCTTATATTACAAGAATTAGAGCTATTTTATTAAGAGACATGGGTGCAACTCTTTCACCAATTCATGCTTGGATCTTCTTACAGGGTCTAGAAACACTTTCATTACGTGTAGAAAGACAGGTAGAAAATACATTAAAGGTTGTAGAATACTTAAATAACCATCCACAGGTTGAATCTGTATCACATCCTTCAGTATCTACAGATCCATCTCAGCAGGCATTATATAAGAAGTATTTCCCTAATGGTGGTGGATCAATCTTTACATTCAACATCAAGGGTGATGCAAGAAAAGCAAAAGATTTCATTGATAACTTACAGTTATTCTCATTACTTGCAAATGTTGCAGATGTGAAATCTTTAGTTATTCATCCAGCTTCTACTACACATGCAGAAATGAATGAAGAAGAATTAAAACAGGTAGGTATCCAGCAGAATTCTATTCGATTATCTATTGGTACTGAACATATTGATGATATTATTGCAGACTTAGATCAGGCTTTTGCTGCAGTAAAATAACAAATCAGGAGGAAAATTAACATGAGTAAGGTATACACTAGTGCTGACCAGTTAATTGGCCATACACCATTATTAGAATTAACACATTTAGAAAAGAAATATAACTTAGAAGCAAAGGTCATCGCAAAGGTTGAATACTTCAATCCTGCAGGAAGTGTTAAAGATAGAATTGCGAAGAATATGCTTGATGAAGCAGAAAAAGCAGGCAAAATAAATAAAGATACTGTATTAATTGAACCTACTTCAGGTAATACAGGTATTGGTTTAGCTTCTGTTGCGGCTGCAAGAGGTTATCGTATTATTATTGTTATGCCAGAAACAATGTCTGTAGAAAGACGTACATTAATGAAAGCATATGGTGCTGAACTTGTCTTGACAGATGGAAGCAAGGGTATGAAGGGTGCTATTGCGAAAGCAAATGAACTTGCAGAAGGAATTGAAAACAGCTATATTCCAGGACAGTTCGTTAACCCAGCTAACCCACAGGCACATTACTTAACAACAGGACCAGAAATCTTTGAAGACTTAGATGGTCAGGTCGATTACTTTGTCGCTGGTGTAGGTACTGGTGGTACAGTGACTGGTGTAGGACAGTACTTAAAAGATAAGAAACCAGACGTAAAAGTAGTTGCAGTAGAACCAGATTCATCTCCAGTATTATCTACTGGACAGGGTGGTGCACATAAGATCCAGGGTATCGGTGCAGGTTTCGTACCTGATGTCTTAGATACAAAGGTATATGATGAAATCATCCGTGTAACTAATGAAGATGCATTTGCGACTGGTAAAGAAGTAGGTCAGAATGAAGGTATCTTAGTAGGTATTTCTTCAGGTGCTGCTGTTTATGCTGCGATTGAACTTGCGAAAAGACCAGAAAACAAAGGAAAGACTATTGTAGCCTTATTACCAGATACAGGTGACCGTTATCTTTCAACTCCTTTATTCCAGGATTAGTATAAAAATCAAGGCATAACTGCCTTGATTTTTGTGCGACAGGCAGTCGCTTATATGTCATGTCAACAGGGACATGACATTTTTTATTTATAACTGTTTATTTAAGATAGGGTACTATTAACTTGGAACGTGTCATGGAATGTAGAAATCATATAGGTTAAAGTCCTAACTCGTGCGCTCGTGCTATTCGAGAAGTCCAATCATAAATTAAATAAATAGTAAATGATAAGCCGTATGCAATTATAGTGCACGTACGGTTTGATAAGGGACTAGTCTAGTGATAGGTTAGTTTATTTTTTTTCATAAATTAAATCCTTGTAAATCGTTAGTCATTAACCCTGACTTTCAATATATTTTTGTATAGTAGCTGACGATACTTCTCCAATGCTGTTATGAAATGACGATTATATCTATTGTAAGAGGAAAATGCTTTATTACCTTATATTTGATGTCATTTTACCGTTGAAAATTAGCCCGAAAATTAGGCATAAAATTCTTGCGGGGGGGTGGGTGTGCTATACTCTTTACATAAAAGAATTAAGAAAAAAGCTAAAAGGGAGAAATTTTATGATAGAACAGAGTAAAGTTGATATGTTTTTTATGACAAACGCAAAGTATTTTCCTGAGGAAAAAGCGGTTTACTTAAAGGAGAAACTTCGCACTATGGATGATGAGAAGTTTTCTTTGGTATCCACTATTGAACTGAAGGATCCTACTACGCTTCTTTTGGTATCTATTTTCCTTGGCACTCTGGGAATTGACCGTTTCATGCTTGGTGATACTGGAATGGGAATCCTAAAACTGCTGACAGCTGGATGCTGCGGTGTCCTTACCATCGTTGACTGGTTCACAATTTCAAAGAAAACTAAGGAAGCAAACTTCAATAAGATGATGTCATTACTGTAATATCCTGATGTGTAAAAAACATCTGATCAAAAAACATATTATCACTATTTCATGCTTATTGATTATTTGGATTACTTACGGTGTGTGTGGCATTTCATGCCCTGTTAGGTATATATTGGGAATTGTATGCCCTACTTGCGGTGTGACCCGGGCGATGATTGCCCTTTTAAGAGGGAATTTTGAGGGATATTTATACTATAATCCAATGGCTCTAGTCCTTTTGAGTGATGTTTGGGTAGCTATTCATGTCAAGTTTTTCAAGAGGTTCCGAGTAATCATGTGGATTTATCTAGTTGCAACATTGATACTGAACTTGATAATATATTTTGTAAGGGTGTTAAATAATTTTCAGATATAGAAAAGACCAGCGACTTCGCATTTGTGAGTTGCTGATTTTTTCTTGTTTTAATATAATTTATGGCATAGGCGGTAGAGATTTGAACTCTGCCGCTTTAACTTATGCGTAAATGATTTCTGCGTTCACGATTTCCCTGGCACACGCCCGAATGTTATTCATTCTGCTGACCCATTCCATAGCATTTTATGCTTTGAGCTGTTCGGTAATCCCCTGGGCCTGCTTCATCTGCCCCACCAGGACTTCCATTCGCTCCTGGGGCTGCTGGTCAATTTCGGCAAGATAGCTGCTCAGCCTGCCGCTGGTCAGCAGTTGCGTGTAGACAATCTTCCAGTGCTCCTGCAAGTAGCTCCTATGCTGCTGCCCCAAAAGCCCAATCGGCTTGCTTTCTCTCTCCAGCAGGGTCAGGCAGGGGAAGTAATAGTCTCTCTTCAGCTCGTACCACAGGCTGTTGCTCTCGTTGTACTTGTACTTGTCTATTCTAAAATCCTCCAGTATAATATATTCACACATATGTCACAGGCTGCCGACTGCCACACTATGTTATAACTTTTTATGGGATTTTCTTTCCCTTGTATTTGCCTTTATGAGCCTTCAAGGGAAGCATAAACAGGGATGAAACCGTATTGCAAAAGTGAAGAGGCGAGCCGTTTGCGAAAAAACCTTTGTTATCAGCGGTTTTGGAGAATTTTATTAAAGCCCTGTGGCATTTAATAATCGTAGATAAAATCGAGTAGTTCAAATCAAAATTTGAAATACAAAAATCACTAGAAAAAACACAACAATTATATGATAGTTTAATGCAAAAATATTTTGGATAAATAAAGTGGATGTAGAGATGTTGGTAATGGAGGTTACTAACATGAATGAAACTATTATTAAAGAAATTGAACAACAATTATTACGTTATTTAGATAATGCACAGATGGAACAATTGCATAAAACATTAAAGCATTGTCTAGATAATGTTGAAATTAAGGTTAAAGATGATGGAATGAATGAAATATTTGATTATTCTAATCTTGAATTAATAGATAAATTTATTACTGCTAAAGAAATAGAAGGTTGTTCTGAAAGAACTATTAAATATTATAAATCAACATTATTGATGTTAAATGATAGAATGAATTTGCATGTAACACATATGACAACTGATAATTTAAGAGGATATTTGACAAATTATCAAAAAATTAATAATTGTTCTAAGGTAAGTATTGATAATATAAGAAGAAATCTTAGTAGTTTCTTTTCATGGTTAGAAGAGGAAAATTATATTCTTAAAAGCCCTATGAAAAGAATACATAAGATAAAAACAGATAAAATAATTAAAGAAACTTTATCAGATGAATCATTAGAATGTTTACGTGATAATTGTGATAATTTAAGAGATTTAGCGATTATAGATTTGCTTGCATCAACAGGAATGCGTGTAGGTGAATTAGTGAAATTAAATATTAATGATATTGATTTTGAAAATAGAGAATGTGTTGTATTTGGGAAAGGTAATAAAGAAAGGCCAGTTTATTTTGATGCTAGGACAAAAATACATTTAAGAAATTATTTGAATAGTAGAACTGATAAAAATCAAGCTTTGTTTGTGTCATTAGATAAACCATATAATAGATTAAAAATAAGTGGTGTTGAAATAAGATTACGAAGTTTAGGGCGAAAGCTTGGAATAAATAAAGTTCACCTACATAAATTTAGAAGAACAGTAGCAACTAAAGCCATTGATAAAGGTATGCCGATAGAACAAGTTCAAAGCTTATTAGGGCATTCTCAAATTGATACAACAATGCATTATGCTATGGTAAATCAAAACAATGTTAAAGAATCACATAGAAAATATGTTGCATAGGAGAGAGTATTATGTATGATGTAAAGGAAAAAGATTGGAAAATTTTCAGAAAGAAAATAATTGTGTGGCAAGAAAATTATATGCAAAAGCTAAATAATGAATATATTAAACTTTTGCAAAGAGAAAATGTTCCATCAAAGAACTTTTGGGATTTAGAAAAAAGAATATTTAAAGATAAAAGAAGCGTTGGTGTTGTTATTAGTAATATGAGAAGATCAACAATGATACAGAATATATTAGAATTATTAAGAGATGATATTATTCAGTTTGATGATTTAAATGATTTTAGTGAAGAATTAAAGAATGAAATAAAGTTAATGATTAATAGGTGGTAAATTCGGAATTGAATTTGGGTGATAAATCTGCATTTGTAGGTTGAATGAAACTGTCTGATATTTGTGATGTTTATTCAGGTTACGCATTTAAAACATTTAATGATTTAGGACACGGTGTACCTGTAATTAAAATAAGTAATTTATTACCTGATGGATCTATAGATCTAGTCAATTGCTTATTTACTACAGAAAACATTAAGGAAAAATTTTATTCAAAAAAAAGTGATATATATATAGCACTGTCTGGAGCCACAACTGGAAAGATAAGTATTATGGATAAAGATAATACTTTTGCAATCAATCAGCGAGTAGGGATTGTTAGAAATAGAAGTACCATTCCTAATGAATACCTTAAATATTTTCTGAGAAGTAAATCTAATCGAATATTAGAAGAGGCATCAGGGTGTGCACAACCAAATATTAGTCCAAAACAAATTGCTAATTATGTTGTGCCAATATTTTCTGCTGATGAGATGAATAGAATTGTAAGTGAATTAAGAGAAATAGATAAAATAAAAAGCACTTATCATGAACAATTAGAATTGCTAGATGAATTAGTTAGAGCCCGATTTGTGGAGATGTTTGGGGATCCTAGAATCAATGACAAAAAATGGAAAGCTGGAAAAATTGTTGATTATTTTGAAGTGAAAGGAGGTAAAAGAATTCCTAAAGGAATGGGATATGCAGAAAGAAAAACAAACCATCCTTATTTGCGTGCATCAGATATGAAAAATGCAACAATTTTAGACGATGATATTCATTATATTGATGAGGAAGTTTATAAACGTATCAAAAGATATACTGTCAATGCACATGGCATATATCTTACAAATGTGGGAGTGAATTTAGGAATGGCAGGTGTTATTCCTAAAAAGTATGATGGTGCAAATTTAACAGAAAATGCAGTTAAGTTAGTTCCTAAAGATAAGATATTATTAAATGGAATGTTTTTGTCATATTATATTAATTCTCCTGGCATTCAACATTATATAAATGAGAGAAAAATGTCTGTTGGAGTTCCGAAACTGGCCATTTTTAGAATTGAGTCTATGCCACTATTGTTACCCCCTCTAGAACTCCAGAACCAGTTCGCATCATTCGTACAAGAAGTCGATAAATCAGAATTTGTTAGTGGAAAAGCTATCGGTCAGCGAGAAAACCGTTGGATGCAAGATGTGAACCATTGTGTATCAAAGGCACTCGTTGAGAATAACCTGAAGCATACATTCTTTGTATTAGAAGATTTGTCAGGCATTCGTAATGTTACAGAGCGTGTCAAAACAAAAGACCTTTATGTTTCTGTATCATGGTCTTTCTATAACTTTGAACAAAAACTAATCTACAAAGCAAAATGGAATCAATCTTCTGTAATTAAGGTAGCTCCTCGTTATACGAGTCAATGTTGTCCTGATTGTGGGTATACGGAAAAGTCTAACCATAACAAGAAAATACATTTGTTTACTTGTAAAAACTGTGGTTATCAGTCCAATGATGACCGTATCGGAGCTATGAATTGTATCGTATGGGAATAAACTATCTTTCTGATAGCCAAGTACCTGATACAGTTGCAATGGAGTAAACTTTGTTGCAAAGGGTGCTGTCAACCACCCTACGATGTAACGCCACTTTAGATAGCGATATCTATTGGGATTAAAGGTCGGAAGCGTAAGCTGTTAGTACGACTGGGCAGTTACAAGCCCATGATCTTTACGTCGAGGGTAGTTGACAATTAGAAATAAGATAAAACTATATTATAATACTCATTAGGAGGAATCAGAAATGGAATATTTAGTATTTGATGTAGGGGGTACTGCTATTAAGTATGCCTTAATGAATGATGAATTAGAAATTTTAGAAAAGGGGAGTGTATCTACACCACAGGATACATTAGAAAACTTCTTAGAAGTAATTAAGAGTATCTATGATAAGTATAAAAATGTAGATGGTATCGCAATGAGTTTACCCGGATTGTATAATAAGAAAACACATAAAATGCAGGTACCAGGGGCATTAGAATATAATCAGGATGTAGATGTCTTAGAAGAAATAAAAAAGGTCACAACAGAACGTGTTGTGATTGAAAATGATGCAAAATGTGCAGCACAATGTGAAGTGACTTATGGTTCTTTAAAAGGGACTGATGTAGGTGCTGTATGTATTTTAGGTACTGGTATTGGTGGCGGTATAACTATTGGTGATCGAGTCTTTACTGGTGGTCATGGCTTTGCGAGTGAATTCAGTTACCTTTCTACTAAGTGGACAGATAAGAATGGCTTTGATAGTAAGTGGGGTATGGATGGCAGTGTCTTAAGACTTGTAAAAGGCATTAAGAAGGCTGTGGAAGCCTCTGATCCATTTGATGGTATAAAAGCCTTTGAATACTGTAATGACGGTGATATAAGAGCTTTAAAGGTCTTAAAGGACTATACAGACATTATTGCGATGGGATTATTTAATATCCAGGCAGCAGTCGATCCTGATTGTATTGCGATAGGTGGGGGTATCTCTAAACAGCCTATTTTAATGACTTATATCCAGAAGTCTTTAGATGAACTTTATGAAAAAATGCCTGTGCCTATCCCACAAGTTAAGTTAGTACAATGTAAATACAATAATGATTCTAACCTAATCGGTGCACTTGCAAACTATAAGAAAGTATACTAAAAGAGGCTCAAACGAGCCTCTTGTTTTTATTCTGCTGATTCAGCAACTGATTTCTTTAAATCTTCAATAGCAACTCTAATTCTTCTTAAAGTTTCTTCTTTACCAAGAATATGAGCGATTTCTACAGCACCACCAGGAGTAAATGCCTTATTAGATAATGCAACACGGATAGGCCACATAATACGTCCATTCTTTAATTCATGGCTCTTAGCAATATCCATCATCATATTCATTAATCCTTCGTCATCATCATAATCTTCCCACTTTTCAAGTTCTGGTAAAGATAATTCTAATGCTTCTAAAGAGTTTTCAGGATTAGTCTTCATCTTCTTATGTTTATAGATAGATGCATCAAATGGTAATGTTTCATTGACGAAGTCCATTAATTCTGGAATATCAGCTAATCTTTCAACACGTGGCTGTAATGCTTTAGAGATTTCTAATGTATTTACAGGAATAGTGATGAAGTCATAGTAAGGAGAAGCCACTTTGTGGAATTCTTCTAATGACATGTTTCTTAAATAAACACCATTCATCCATTTTAACTTATCAATATCAAAGATAGCTGGAGCTTTAGAGATATGTTCAATGTTGAACTGTTTAATTAAATCATCTAATGAAAGGATTTCTTCATCAGCTGGAGACCATCCAAGTAATGCAATGTAGTTAAGGATGGCATCTTTTAAATAACCTTGTTTAGTTAAATCCTGGTAAGAGGCATCACCATTTCTCTTAGATAACTTAGCATGTTCATCCTTCATTACTGGTGGTAAATGGATGTAAGTAGGTCTATCCCATCCATATGCATCATATAGAAGGTTATATTTAGGTGTAGAAGCTAAATATTCATTACCACGTACAACATGAGTAATACCCATTAAATGGTCATCTACAACGTTCGCAAAGTTATAAGTAGGGAATCCATCGCTCTTAATTAAGATAGAATCATTTAAAGTAGTACAATCTACTTCAATATGACCATAGATTTCATCATCAAAAGTAGCCTTACCCTTATCAGGGATAGTCTGTCTAATAACATAAGGAACACCTGCTGCAAGCTTTTCATCAATTTCAGCCTGATCAAGCATACGACAAGGATCATAATCATTGTCAGCATCTTTATCACAGAAACAATAATGAGCACCGCCTAGCTCAATAAGCTTCTTAGCATATTCATGATAAATAGGAAGTCTTTCAGACTGGATATAAGGTCCACAATCTCCTGGCTTATCTGGTCCTTCATCCCAGTTAAGACCAGTTTCAGTTAAAATATCATAAATTAACTGAGTTGCACCTTCCACTTCACGGTTCTGGTCAGTATCTTCAATTCTTAAAATAAAGTCGCCACCCTGATGTTTAGCGATTAAATAACAGTATAAAGCTGTTCTTAAATTACCGATATGCATGTACCCTGTAGGGCTTGGTGCAAATCTTGTACGAATTTTTGTCATTTTTCTCTTTACATCTCCTAAAATATATGTATAATATAAATTGCTGTTGGGGTATAGCCAAGCGGTAAGGCAGCAGACTCTGAATCTGCCATTTCACTGGTTCGAATCCAGTTACCCCAGCCATTTTTTTTATACAAATAAAACATTTTAAAAAGAAAGCCTGGCTTTCTTTTTTTTATTCGCATAAAAAAATGGTAGTCCGTAGGGGGTTCGAACCCCTGAATGCTTGGATGAGAACCAAGTGTGTTGACCACTTCACCAACGGACCATGTGGTCATAGTATATCATGTTTTTTTTAAAAGTAAAATATTCTTTTATTAAAAAGGGACATTTACTTTCTGTTTTCTTTGTGATTTTCGAAGAAATACTATATAATGAATTCGTCGAGATAAAATCCAATATTTTGACTTAAACTTGTTAACTTTTAACTGAATTGTTTTTTAATATATATATAAACTTTAAATAACCTTAACGAAAGGATTGTATAAAAATGGCTGAAGAAGTAATTGCTATTGAAGGCGGACATAAACTTAACGGCACAGTCACTATCTCAGGTGCGAAGAATGCGACTGTAGCATTGATCCCTTCTATTGTTCTCTCAGATGAACCAGTAGAAATATATAACGTACCAGAAATCTCAGATGTTGATGCATTAACCACATTATTAGAAGAATTGAATTGTGTTGTTGAAAGGGATAAATCCGTAGGTGAAATCGGTGTAGATCCTAGAAATATGAAAAACATACCACTTGTAAGTAGTGCAGTTGATAAATTAAGAGCGTCTTATTATTTTATGGGTGCATTACTTGGTAAATATAAAGAAGTAACTATTAGAATGCCTGGAGGATGTTATTTAGGACCTCGTCCTATTGATCTTCATTTAAAAGGTTTTGAAGCATTAGGTGCCAAAATCAATTATGATGAAGAAACAGGAACATATCATTTACAGGCTGATGAACTTATTGGAACTGAAATCTATCTAGATTTTGCTTCTGTAGGTGCAACTATCAATATTATGTTAGCGGCAGTAAAGGCTAAAGGTCGTACTGTTATTGAAAATGCAGCGAAGGAACCAGAAATCATTGATGTAGCCAACCTTCTTACAAAGATGGGGGCTAGAATCCGTGGTGTAGGTACAGATACTATTACTATTGATGGTGTAGAGCATATGCATGGTGCATATCATGAAATTATTCCTGATCGTATTGAAGCAGGTACTTTCTTGATCATTGCAGCTGCAATTGGTGAAAAGATGGTTATTCAGAATATTATTCCACAGCATCTCGATGCACTTATTTCTAAATTAAAGGAAATGGGCATTAAGATGGAAAAGATTGGCGATAGCATTGTTGTATATGGCAATGATGGAAACTTAAAGCCTGTTGAAGTACAGACACAGATCTATCCAGGATTTGCGACTGACTTGCAGCAGCCTCTAACAACTCTATTAACACAGGGTAATGGACAATCAAAAGTGTCTGAAACTATTTATAAAGAAAGATTTAAGCATTGTGCGCAGCTTAATAAGATGGGAGCAGATATTGAATTAGGTGAAGCGTGTGCTTATGTAAAAGGTAAAACACCTCTACATGGTGCAAGAGTAATGGCTACAGACTTACGCTGTGGTGCTGCTCTTGTGGTGGCTGGCTTAATGGCAGAAGGTAAAACAGAAATTACAAATGTCTACCATATTGACCGTGGTTATGATAATATAGACCACAAGCTCATCACATTAGGAGCACACATTACTCGTTATATGATTGACGATTAATGTTGATAGGAGGAGAAGCTATGAGTGACAAGTTAAAAGTTGGTATTTTAGGTGCGACTGGTATGGTTGGACAGAGATTCAATACTCTTTTAGATAACCATCCATGGTTTGAAGTGACTACACTTGCAGCAAGTAAGTCGAGTGCGGGAAAGACTTATGAAGAAGCAGTAAAAGGCAGATGGAAGATGGATACACCTATTCCTGAAGCAGTCAAGAACATTGTCGTAAAAGATGTTGCAGATGTTGAAGACATTGCGAAAGAAGTTGATTTTGTATTCTCAGCAGTAAACATGGGTAAAGAAGAAATCAAAGCAATTGAAGAAGCATATGCAAAAACAGAAACACCTGTTGTTTCAAACAACAGTGCACACAGATGGACACCTGATGTTCCTATGGTTATTCCAGAAATCAACCCAGAACATTATGCTGTCATCGAAGATCAGAGAAAGAGACTTGGAACTAAGAAAGGTTTTATCGCAGTAAAGCCTAACTGTTCAATCCAGTCTTATACACCTTGCTTAGCAGCATGGAAGGAATTTGAACCAACAAAGGTTGTAGTAAGTACATACCAGGCTATTTCTGGTGCTGGGAAGACTTTCAAGGAATGGCCAGAAATGGTAGGAAATATCATTCCTTTAATCAGTGGGGAAGAAGAAAAGTCTGAACAGGAACCATTAAAAGTATTTGGTCATATTGAAAATGGTGAAATCGTTAAAGCTGAAGGACCTGTTATTAGTGCACAATGTATTCGTGTACCAGTATTAAATGGTCATACAGCAACTGTTTCTATTAGTTTCAAGAAGAAGCCTACAAAAGAAGAATTAATTGATCGTTTAAATAACTTCAAGGGTCAGCCACAGGAATTTAAGCTTCCACATGCACCTGAACATTTCATCAGATACATGGAAGAAGAAAACCGTCCACAGGTTACATTAGATGTTGATTATGAAGGCGGTATGGGAGTTTCTATTGGTAGACTTAGAGAAGATAACATCTTCGATTATAAGTTTGTAGGTTTATCTCACAACACTTTAAGAGGTGCTGCTGGTGGTGCTGTTGAAAGTGCTGAAATGTTAACAAAATTAGGTTATATTACTAAGAAATAAATTTAAAAAAGCTATTGTATTTCAATAAAAAATGATGTACAATACACTAGCAACTTACTTTGAAGTAGCAAATATTTCAAGGCGGAAGGAGATAAGACAATGAGAGCTGGAATTCATCCAAATTACAAAAAAGTAAAAGTAATCTGCACATCATGTGGTAACGAATTCGAAACTGGTTCAGTTTTAGATGAAATCCGTGTGGATACTTGTTCAAACTGTCATCCATTCTACACTGGTAAACAGAGATTTGCGAGTGCTGATGGTAGAGTTGAAAAATTCAATAAGAAATACGGTCTTAAATAAGACGCAAGAACCTGTTCTACAGGTTCTTTTTTTACGTAAAAAAGATGTCCATACTATGTATGGACATTATTTATGATATGTTTCGTTCTTCATAATCTTAAATGCACGATAAATCTGTTCTACAAGAATCAGACGCATTAATTGATGAGGGAAAGTCATTGGTGAAAAAGATAATTTAAAATCAGCTCTAGCAAGAACATCCGCTCCATGTCCTAAGGAACCACCAATCACAAAATCAATAGTAGAATAACCATCAATCATCTTCTTCTCGATATACTGACTAAAAGCCACTGAATCCATCTCACGTGAAGCAACATCTAACAGAATCATAAAATCATTCTGTTTCACATGATCAAGAATCTTTCTTCCTTCCTTGCTTTTCACAAGTGTCTCTTCTGCAAGTGAAGGGTTATTAGGTATCTTTTCATCAGGTACTTCAATCAACTCTACATGAGCATATGCCCCAAGTCTTTTTACATACTCCTGTACACCATCTCTTAAATACTTCTCTTTTAACTTACCTACAGTAATAATCTTAATGTTCATTTTTTCCTCCAGAAACCACTGATATTTGACTTGCTGCTTTAATCATCTCTTTATCAAATTTTATATTTTCTTCATCAAATATAGAATAATAAGTTTCTAACGCCTTTTCTTTTGTATTGGCATCCTGTGATAAGTGGGCTAGTACAATCTCTTTCGTATTCTCACCAATCACATCACATATTAAATGAGCACTGTACTCATTATTTAAATGTCCCGTATCGCCCATAATTCTATTCTTTAGAGAAAAAGGACGACGTGTAGCCATCAACATCCCTATATCATGATTCGACTCTATAATATAATAATTCAAGTTATGAATAAGTTCTTTATTCTTCTGTGACACATAACCTGTATCTGTCATATAGAGGAGTGTTTCATCACCACTAAAAATAAATCCAATAGGATTAGTCGCATCATGTGAAACACGTAATACATACACTTCTATATCACCAAAAGTATAACTTGTATAAGGAATAAGTTCATGATCCTCATCTAGATCCGCTATATTCCCTTTTGCGGTATATACCATCTCTTTATCAAATATATGTATATTCTTGTTATGATCTGTATGATCATGGGTTAATAATACATAATCTATATCATCTATTGTATATCCAATCTCTTTGAGTCGATAAGTCAACTGCTTTTTAGAGATACCACAATCTATTAATATACCTGTTGTTTTTTCTACAATAAATGTGCTATTTCCTTTAGAACCACTTGCTAAAACATGGTATTCCATAATCCACCTCTTTCCCATGCATTATAACATATCTCAATATTTGGAATAAAGTTTCTTACATATTCTTTTGAACTTGTGATAAAATAAACTTATAGAAGGAGGTTTTGCTTATGCCTAAAATTATTACAATCGCAAGAGAATATGGTTCTGGAGGACGTATCATAGCACAGAAAGTAGCTAATCTTTTAGGACTTGTTTATTACGATAACCAGATTATTGATTTGGCTGCTCAGGAATTAGGATTTGATATTGAAACAATTAGGAAGGCAGCTCAGGAAAAGAGTTCAGGCTTCCTATATGGAATGGCTGGAGGCACTTTCCAGATGCCTTTAAATGATCAGGTCTTCGCAACACAATCTAAAATCATTCGTCATCTTGCAAGTAACGATTCATGTATCATAGTAAATGGATGTGCTGATTATATTCTTGAAGATTATGATAAAGTATTAAGAGTCTTTATCCATGCACCTCTTGAATCACGTATTAAGAGAGTAGAAGAAGAATATAAAGAAGAGCATGAGAATACAAAGAAGTATGTCATCTCAAGAGATAAGAAAAGATCTAATTACTATAATTATTACACAACAAATAAATGGGGTCAGTTAAAGAATTTTGACTTAACTATTAATAGTGATTATGGTTTAGATGAAGCTGCTGAAATTATTGCGGAAATGTATAAGAAATTATAATAATAAGAAGCTGTAATAGATGATCTGTTACAGCTTTTCCTATTAGAGATAGAATAAATATGTTAAAATAAGACGAAATCAAATAAAGGAGAATAATCATGGAAAAAATCTTATTTGAAATTGAAATGCAGGATGGCAATGTAATGAAGGGTGAATTATATCCTGAAGTAGCACCTATCACTGTAGAAAACTTTGTAAACTTAATTAAAAATAACTTCTTTGATGGCTTGATCTTCCATCGTGTTATCCCAGGATTCATGATCCAGGGTGGTGGATATGATACTGATTTGAAAGAACATCCAGCAGCATCTATCAAGGGTGAATTTGCATCTAATGGTGTGACTAATAACCTAAAGCATACAAGAGGTGTTTTATCAATGGCAAGAACAATGGTTAAGGATTCTGCTTCATCTCAGTTCTTTATCATGCATGCTGATGCACCACATCTAGATGGTGACTATGCTGCTTTTGGTTTAATCACTGAAGGATTAGAAGAAGTAGATAAGATTGCGAATGTTAAAAGATCACCTTGGAATGATATGCCTAATGAACCACAGGTTATCAAGACAATGAAAATATTATAAAAAAACTGTTGCGAAATATTGAAATCTTGATACAATATAGTACTGACAGTAAATCTAGGCTATTCTTTGTGAATAGCTTTTTTTGTTGTCAGTTATGAATCAATGCCCAAAAGTATATTAATGAAATTGACACATTATCAAGACATTCTTTAGAAATAATACTAAATTAGTAGTAATTTCATGCGAATTTTTGTATAATGTTTACGTTTAAGAAAGGAGGCGCCGTAATGAAGGAAGGTATACGTAAAGAGTATAAGAAACAATATGATGCATCAACAAAGAAGATTGATATCGTTGACGTCCCAGAATTCAATTTCATCATGATTGATGGAATCGGTAATCCTGAAGTAGAAGAGTTCCATTTAAAGTCAAAAGCTCTTCGAATCATGTCAGCTGAAATTAGAGAGTATTTTAAACAGGAAAAGAACCTTGTTTATCTTATTTCACCGCTAGAAGGATTATGGGATACCTATGATAATTCAAAGTTTGACGTTACTCGTAAGAAGATGATCAAGTTTACATTGATGATGGCACAGCCAAAGCTTCTAGATCCTAATACATTTGAAATTATTAAACAGAAAGCAGCTAACAAGAAGGATAATCCTTACATTGTAGATATATATCTTAAGAGGATGACTGAAGGACATTGCGTACAGATGCTACATAAGGGTGCTTATAATACTGAAATCAATACAACTAAGCAGATCATGGAGTTCATCACTATCCAGAATATGCGTTTAGAAGGATTCCATCATGAGATTTACTTAAATGATTATGAAAAGACACCAAGTGAAAAACTGAAAACAATTGTTCGTTATGCGATTGAAGAAAATGGAGAAGGGGCTTTTTAGTTCCTTCTTTTTTTGAGGAGAGAATATGAAATACGTATCATGGAATGTAAATGGCATTCGTGCCTGTTTAAAGAAAGGTTTTTTAGAAAGCTTCAAATCATTGGATGCTGATATTTTTGCTTTGCAGGAAACAAAGGCACAAAAGGATCAGATTGATTTAGATATTCCTGGTTATACACTTTATACCAATGATGCAATTAAGAAAGGTTATAGTGGAACTGCAATACTGACTAGAATGAAGCCTTTATCTGTATCTTATGGAATAGGGATAGAGGAACATGACCAGGAAGGAAGAGTTATTACACTAGAATTTGAAGACTATTACTTTGTGACTTGTTATACGCCTAATTCTAAAAAAGAACTTGCTAGAATAGATTATCGTATGGAATGGGAAGATGCCTTCCTTGCCTATTTAGATGCTCTTAATAAGCCTGTCATCCTTTGTGGTGACCTCAATGTGGCCCATCATGAAATAGACTTAAAGAATCCTTCATCCAATCATCATAATGCAGGATTCTCTGATCAGGAACGTAGTAAGATGACAGAACTCTTATCACACGGCTATATTGATACATTTAGATATCTTTATCCAGATAAGAAGGATGCTTATACATGGTGGAGTTATATGTTTAAATCAAGAGAAAGAAATGCAGGATGGAGAATTGACTATTTTATTGTCTCTGAATCATTGAAAGAGAGAATCAAAGAGAGTTTAATATACAGTGACATATTGGGTAGCGATCACTGCCCAATCGGATTGGAGATGAAATAAAATGAAACTAATGATCATATCAGATATTCATGGCTCTTATAATGACCTAGAAAAAGTAATGCATTACTTTGATGAAGAACAGCCAGATCGTTTAATCATCCTAGGAGATATCTTATATCATGGACCTAGAAATGATTTACCAGAAGGCTATGCGCCTAAAAAGTGTATTCCTTTATTAAATAAATATAAAGATAAGATCCTTGCAGTAAGAGGTAACTGTGATGCTGAAGTAGACCAGATGGTCTTAGATTTCCCTATGAGAAGTGATTATGCATTATTAAATGTAGATGGACATGACTTCTATATTACCCATGGACATCTTTACAATAAAGATAATATGCCTTATTTAAAGAAGGGTGATGTTTTCCTTTATGGACATTATCATGTTCCTGTATTTGAAGACCATGGTTTTTATACAGTAAATCCAAACTCTATTTCTTTACCAAAACAGGGTGTAAAAAGTTTTTTAGTTTATGAAAATGAAACATTCACACTCTATAATTTAGAACATGAAGAGATTTGGAGTAAAAAAATCACAAAATAGGTGATTATACAGTGCATTCTTTTTAAAAGTATGGTATTTTTAATAAGGAGGTGGTTTTGTGGCAAAGTATAGAGATATCGCTGATACAATTAGAGAGAAGATTAAGTCGGGAGAATATACTGCTGGCCAGAAGCTTCCTTATGAATATTTATTATGTGTCAATTATCATTGTAATAAAGAAACAATGAAGAAGGCTTTAGAGATTCTTGTAAAAGAAGGCCTTATTATCCGTCGCCGTGGGGCAGGAACATTTGTGAAGGAACTTAATGTTTCTGAGCTAAATGAAACTGTGCGTAGACGTAGTCTTTCTATGCGTTTTGAAGGACATGATGTGACTTCAGATATCAAAGTATTTGAAGTTGTACCAAGTAATGAAGAAATTGCGAAAAAATTACAGATTGATGAAGGAGACTTCGTTTATCATATTATTAGAAATAGATCAGTGGATGGAAAGCCTTATTGTGTAGAGATTACTTATATTCCGCTTTATCGTTTAGTTAATCTAAAAGCAGATGTATTAAAAGATTCATTATATAAATTTGTAATCAATCAGCTTCATCTCACTGTTCAGAGCTGTCATTTAAAGATCACATCTGCTCTGTCTACAGTACAAGAACAAGTATTCTTAGGACTTGCAGAAGGGGAACCTTATATTCAGGAAGAACAGACAACCTATCTCTCAAACGGCTCTGTTTTCGAACTGACATTCAATAGACGTCACTATGCAAACTATGAATTCAAGACAGTAATTGTAGAACAATAATCAATATTTTTATATAAAGGCAGTCTTAATGGGCTGTCTTTTTTATGTAACATAATCACAAAATTTATATAAACTTAGCCAACTAACATAAAAAATATTTTCATAAAATAAAAAAATGTAACATAATACAAAAATCAAAAAATGTATTGTTACATTCAATAGAATTTAAATTTATTACGATTCAAAATCGGGTTATTAAACTTAAAAGTACCATACATTTTAAAATGTAACCGTTGACATTTTTACAAAGAGCGATTATACTGTATTTGTCGAAAAGATTTAGGGAGGAAAATTTATGGACGCTTTTGCTGATAAGCTAGGACGTATCGGTGCTTGGTGTGGCCAGAATAAGTACTTGAATAGTATTAAAAATGCATTCCAGAACTTTATGCCAGCTACTATCTCAGGTGCCGTTGGTGTACTTTGGACAAACGTTTTAGTTAACTCATCAACTGGTTTAGGTGCTATCTGGAAACCAATCATGGCTTTAGAAGTACTTAACCCAATCTTTGCTGCTATGCAGTATGCTACAATCTCATGTATTACAATTGGTATTACTATGCTTCTTGCTTCTGAAATTGCTGAAGCAAATGGTGAAACTGGTGCTTACCCAGCTGTTTTAGGATTCATCTTATGGATGATGGTAACTCCTACAACATTCGCTGCTAAGGACTTAGGTGCTTCTTACATCGATGCTAAAGGTATTTCTCATGGCTTTAGTTTAGGTCAGTTCATTAATGTAACTGGTGAAGCTGCTAAACATAAAATTACAGCTGATAGCTTCAGCTACAGTGGTATTATGTCAAGCTACACTGGTGCAACTGGTTTATTCACAGGTCTTATCGTTGCAATCGTTGGTATGGAACTTTACAATATGTTCCGTAAGAATGATGCATTAAAGATCAAGATGCCTGAACAGGTTCCACCTGGAGTTGCTCGTGCATTCGAAGTATTGATTCCAACTTGTTTAACATGTATCGTTATTGGTGCAGTGGGATTAGTTTGCCAGTTAGCTACTGGTGCTGAATTAAACGCATTTATCTTTAACGTTGTTCAGAAACCATTACAGAGCTTAATTGGTAACAATATCTTTGCTGTTGCAATTCTTTATGTAATTATCTCATTATTCTGGTGCGTAGGTATTCATGGTAACAACATGGTTGCTGCTGTTAAGGAACCAATCTTCAGACCATTATTATACGCTAACACTGCTGCTTATACTGCTCATCATGAAATCCCATATGTTATGAACTTAACTATGATTCAGATGTTCGCAGAATTCGGTGGTTCTGGTGTTACAATCGGTTTAGTAATCGCAATTCTTATCTTCTCTAAACGTGAAGATAACAGAACAATCGCTGGTATCTCAATCGTTCCAGGTTTATTCAACATCAACGAAACTATGACATTTGGTATCCCTCTAGTATTGAACCCAATCCTAGACATTCCATTTATCTTAGCTCCAGTTGTAACTGTTATTATTGGTTACATCTTAGTTTCTAGTGGATTCTGTCCTAAGATCGTACTTGAAGTACCTTGGACTATGCCACCAGTATTATTCGGTTTCGTTGCTACAGGTGGTAAACCAATGGGTGCTGTAGCACAGTTAATCGTACTTGCAGTTTCAGTACTTGTTTACATTCCATTCTTAATTGCTTACGAAAAATTCCAGGCTAAACAGGCTGCTGAATAATTTATTAAAATTTATTATAATAATTTCGACATCGAGAAGAGAGCATTGCCTCTCTTCTTTTTTTTATT
>OIZV01000311.1_pt1 | contig 27457 bp, 24 predicted proteins | sample 1588681 | NCBI WGS metagenome assembly OIZV01 (sample SAMN03283281) | human gut metagenome | biome: human-associated habitat; material: feces | host: Homo sapiens | place: Peru | collected 2012 | reverse complement strand
GGAATGGCTGCACCGCTTACGCGGAGCAGCTGTCCCGTTTTACCGTAACTTGCACGGAACAGTCGAAGAAATTGAAAAACATATTAAGACGGCAGAAAGCAAGCTTGTTATTACAGTTGATGTGATGGCAGATAAAGTATTGGAGGCGGTAAAGGAAGATAATATTCCAGTTATTATTGCAAGGCTTGGTGAATCGATGCCGGTGCTGCAATTCCTATTTGCACCGAAGGCAGGGATAAAGACAGGTGCACTAGTGAATTGGCAGAACTTTATAAGAAGAGGAAATGGTGTCTCCTGCTCATATCCGCGTGTGAGCTCCGGTAATACGGCTGTCATTGTCTACACAAGCGGAACTACCGGAGAATCAAAAGGAACATTACTTTCCAATCAGGCGGCGAATGCAGTGGCGTTTCAGTATATACAGGCAGAAGGGGTTCTTGAGTTTCAGAGAAAACAAAGTTTTCTGAATATTATCCCACCATTTACATCATTTGGATTGTTTTGTGCATTGCATATGCCATTGTGTGTTGGACTGGAGACCATTTTATCGCCGGATTCATTACCGAAGCATTTCGGAAAAATATTGCTAAAGTATAAGCCCAACCATTTTTGTGCCGGCCCGCTGCATATAAATAACATGCTATCAAATACGAAAGTCAACAAGGAAGATTTATCATTTATAATTACTGCTTCTTATGGAGGAGATGTGGGAAACAAGGAGTGGGAAAAAAGTGTTTCTGTTTTTTTGCAGCAACATGGTTGTAGATATGGATTGGTAAAGGGATATGGACTGACAGAAATGGCATCCACATTCGGAATACAGGGGCAGCATACGAAAGCGATGATTCCTCTGGTCAAGAATAATATAAAGATACTTGATTTAGACAACGGACAGGCATTGTCCTATGGGCAGGAGGGCGAACTCTGCATTTCCGGACCTTCCATGATGACAGGGTATTTTAATCATCAGGAGGAGACTGAGAACATGATTTGGGAGGAAGCAGGAGCATGTTGGCTGCATACGGGAGATTTGGGGTATGTTTCAGAAGATGGTTATTTCTATATTACGGGTAGAATGAAAAGAATTTTATGGGCAGTAGGAGAGAATGGAATCATATCCAGGGTTTATCCGATGAAAATCGAAGAGGTCATCGCGACGCATCCTGACGTTAAAAAATGCGCTGTGGTCGGAATCCCAAATGGGGAAAAGGGATATTTTACCAAGGCATTTGTGGTAGGCAATCAACCGGAGACGGAGAGATTGAAAACAGAATTGTTTGAGCTATGCAGGGAGCATCTGCCACAGGAATCTCAACCTGTATATATTGAGTTTCTGAAAGATCTGCCATTCACTTTGGCGGGGAAGGTGGATTATCGAAGCTTGGAGAGTATGGCGCAAAAAGGCAGTTTGATGCCTGATATACTTAAGGAGAATATGGAAAATGAATGTTCGGAAAAATGCTGACATAACTGGGTACCCATCCATAGACCGCCCTTGGTTGAAATATTATAGCGAAGAGGCAATCCATGCCAAAGTGCCGGAGTGCAGTATGTACCAGTATCTTGTAGAGAAAAATAAAGAAAATTCTGAGCAGACTGCGTTGGTGTATTATGGCAAAAAATAAGTTATGGACAATTTTTTGAGAGAATACGCGAGGTGGCAGGGGCGTTTTATAAAAGGGGGATTTATGCGGGGGACATTGTTACGTTGATCTCTCTGGATACACCTGAAACCTTGTACTGCATCTATGCGCTGAATTATCTTGGGGCAGTGGTGAACAGTGTGTACATTTCTCTGTCTCAGGAGGAAATCAGGAAAACAGTACAGGAAACCAACTCGAAAATGCTGATTGCCTTGGAGGTTGTGGAGAGAAAACTGACCTGTGTAAGAGAAGTGTTGAAGGATGAGCAGATTTTGCTGCTTCGGTTAGACACATCTATGCCTTTGATACCACAGTTGATTTGTCGGTGCAGGAGAAAAGACCGGATGCAGGGCAAATGTCTGGAGTGGAAGGAATTTTTAAAGGGAGAAACAACAGGGCATATAGAACCTGTTTATCGAAAGAATACAGCGGCGGCTATTGTATACACCAGTGGGACGACGGGGGAGCCAAAGGGAGTGCTTTTGTCCAACGAGAGCATAAATGCAGTGGCATTGCAGTATGAAATGTCGGGATTAGAATTTGAAAGGGGAGATACCTTTTTGACATTTGTGCCGCCGTTCTTAGCGGTCGGTCTAAGTACAAATATTCATGTGCCCCTTGCATTAGGGTTTGTAGAAGAGTTGTGTGTGAACCTATCACCGGAGGATGTAAATAAAGTATATATAAAAAAGAAACCTAATCACTTTTTGGGTGCGCCCATCAATGTTCTGCTGATTAAAAACACACTAAAAGGGAGAATGGACTTTTGTAAATCCATTGGCGGTGGAGGAGAGATGATTAAGGGTGAGGATTTAGAAGACCTTAATCGGTTCCTTGGAGAGAGAGGTGCACGGACACCGTACCTGACCGGTTATGGAATGACAGAATTGGCGGCTACGGTAACTTTGGAAATAGCTCGTCCATATCGTGGAGATAGTTTAGGCATACCATTATGTCTTGCAACCGCAAAAATTGTGAATACAGAGACGAACGAAGAATTACAATATGGAAAAATAGGTGAAATCTGTTTTTGTACACCGAGTATGATGCTTGGTTATTTGAATAACAGGCAGGCTACAGATGAAGTGTGCCGCATGCATAATGATGGACGCATATGGGTTCATACAGGAGATTTAGGGTACATAGATGAAGATGGCTTCTTATTTTTTACAGGACGGCTCAAGCGTATTTACATGACGAGGGGCGAAGACGGAACGATTTATAAGATTTTCCCTGTTCGTGTAGAAGAATTGATCGGTTCTGTGCAGGAAGTGAAAAAATGTGCAGTAGCTGTTGTGGAGGATGAACAGCTGTTGCATCGGCAGATTGCATATGTGGTTCTGGAAGACGGAGTAAAGCAGGAGAAGGTGTTGCAAAAGGTCCGCAATCTTTGCGAAGAAAATCTTCCACAGCATTCGGTACCATGGAAATACGAAGCTGTGCGTAGTTTGCCGTTGACGGCTATGGGGAAGGTGGATTACAGGAAACTGGAAGAGGCTGCGGCAGCTGGGAGAGAATAAAGTGGGAACAAAAGAAATTACGGTAAGAGGAATTAACAGCAGATTATTCAGCAAAATTTTGACAAACATACTTCTGATAAAAAATCTGCCGCTGCATTATCGCATGTGTGGCAGAAGGAAACAAACATTTTCACCGGATTCACCCTATCAATATCTGGAAAATCTGATAAAGAGTCACCCTGAGATTAGAGAACGGACAGCCATCCGGCGTGAACGACAGATTACGTATCGGCAGCTGCAGCTCGACATAGAAAAAATAGCCGGGTTTTTGTATTGGAAATGCGGTACAAGAAAAGGGGAAAATATAGCCATTTGCGGAAGAGGCTCCATAGAGGGAATAGAATCTTTTTTCGCAATGAATAAAATAGGTGCAATCAATGCCAGAATTTTTAATGGAGCAAAACGCGAGAAAATAAGGGAGAATCTTCTGCTTTTTCAGCCGCGCACGATCTTGACGGACAGCAGCAATCTGAGTGAAATAGGACAAGCGATTTGTGATAGTCCTGTTGAAACGCTTATTGTTATGGATAAAGCTGAAAACGATCAAATTATGAATTTTCAAGGGCTTCATCCAGACATCAAGATCTATCAATGGGGTGAGGTGATGGCAGATCAGTCGCGGGAGATTGGGCATGAGCAGGTCACAATAAAAGATCCTGCAGCGATTTTGTATACCAGTGGATCCAATGGCGATCCCAAGCCAATCATGATTTCCAATCAGGTGTATGTAGAAATGCCCCGGATCGTAAAAACAACAACGAATCAGAAAATATGTGATGGGGAAAAGGTTGTGGGAGTAGTGTCGCACGAGTATCCTTATGCAGCCATAAACAGTACGACTATGATTCTGCTGATGGGTAAAACGCTCATACTGCCTGACAATGATAAAAACGGGGGGCTGGATTTCAGGCATCTGTTGGGACTGAAACCACATAAGATACAGGCAATCCCCAATTTTTATAAATTATTGGAGCTGTATGGGCAGAACGAAAAGCTGAATTTACAATTAGATTTTCTGAAAAATATTGTTTCCGGTGGCGAAGTATTTCTGGAGGAAGAAAAGATAGAAACGCTTTCCTTTATGAAAAAGCATGGCGGAATGCCCCTCCTGATTGATGGCTTTGGATTTGGCGAGCTGGGAAGTGCAACGGCTCTAAAATTCGGGCTCAATAACTATTTTCTGCTGATGAACGGTGTAAGGGTCAAGGCGGTTGACCCGGATACCTATAAAGAGCTGGAGTCGGGCAGGGAGGGAATTCTTTGTATTACAAGCCCATGCATTGCGGATGGCTACTATAAGAATGAGGAGGCAACAAGGAAAGCTTTTTTAATGGATGAGAAAGGAGTCAGGTGGTTCGTTTCGGATACCTATGGCTCGGTACATGGTTTGACAAAAAGGCTGATTAAGCTTGGGGGAAGGGTAAGAGAATATTTTATTACGGGAGACGGTAAAGGGAATTTTGTAAAGGTCTATGCCGGTAATGTCGAAGGGGCAATCATGGGGGCAGGAATCGTAAGAGATTGCATTGTTGTTCCCTCCAATGAAAAGGGTATGCCCCATCCCGTTGCCTATGTCTGCATAAAGGAGGAAGAAGAAAATCTGACAACAGAAGAAATTTGTGAGGCAATACAGATTGCTTGCGCGAAGCTGGAAAATTTTGCACAGCCGGTTCGGATTATAGTGGAAAAAGAGATAAAACGTACTCCCGCCGGAAAAAAAGATTATGGATTTTACCTGGGGAAAGATTGAATTCTCTTGAAGTGGAAAGCAAATTCTGCTATGTTCAAGTATAGAAGCTTTGAACCGGAGTGACGAACCATGACGAAAGACCTTACCAGAGGGCAGATAACACCTTTGCTGGTTAAATTTACAATACCTTTGATTCTGGGCAATTTCTTCCAGCTCACCTACAATGCAGTGGATTCGATTATTGTCGGAAAATTTGTAGGGAAAGAAGCGCTTGCGGCGGTAGGAATCTGTAACCCGATCACGACTCTTATCATTTTGTTCTTGAATGGTCTGTGCATGGGGGCGAGCATTCTGATGGGCAATTATTACGGGGGCAGAAAGACGGAATTGTTAAATCGCCAGATCAGCACGACAATGATTTCGGGAACCGTTTTTTCGGTTGTGCTGACACTGGCGGTCATGCTGTTTGCGAGACCGATTCTGCTGCTGGTTCAGGTCGATCCTTCAATTATGGATCTTACGATACAATATCTCAGAATTATTACCCTTGGGCTTTTGTTTACTTTTTTATATAATTTTCTCTCAAGCACACTGAGGGCACTGGGAGACAGCGCCACACCGCTGTATTTTCTGATGATCAGTGCAGTACTTAATATATTTGGGGACCTCTTTTTTGTTATTGCTCTGAAGGCGGGAAGCAACGGATGCGCGTGGGCTACAGTAATCAGTGAGGGGCTTTGCTGTCTTTTGTGCATTGTCTATATCAAGTGCCGGGTGCCGATGCTGTGTCTGGGGAAGAAGTGGTTTGTGTTTGACCGTGCCCTCCTGAAAAAGACGGTAAGCTACGGCTGGGCGTCAGCCATGCAGCAGGCAACGGTGCAGCTGGGAAAGATCGGGATTCAGGCGATCGTCAATACCATGGGAGTTTCTGTGTCTGCGGCATTTGCAGTCGTAAACAGAATAGATGATTACGCCTACATCCCGGAGCAGAATATTGCACACGGCATGACGGCTTTCATGGCGCAGAATAAGGGAGCCGGCAGAGAGGACAGGGTAGACAGAGGCTTTAAGTCGGGAATGCTTCTGGAGATAGGGTATGGAATAATCATTTTCATCGTCTGTTTTGCGTTCGCGTCACCGCTTATGCGACTGTTTGTGTCCGATGCGGAGGTAATCGGACACGGCGTGGCTTATCTGCGGCTTATATCGGCGATGTATCTTTTGCCCGCAGTGACGAACGGACTTCAGGGATATTTCCGGGGAGTCGGCGATTTAAAGATTACATTACTGTCCAGCTTTATCAATATGGGCGTGCGGGTTCTTGCAGCGATTCCGCTGGTTTTCGTCCTTGATATGGGGATTGAGGCACTGCCGGTGTCTTATCTTGCGGGCTGGGCCGGTATGCTGATAACAGAGGTTCCGTTGCTCCTTCATTATCGCAGAGTAAGAAAAGGTGATTAAAAGATATATTTTACTTGCATAAATAAATTCTTTGTGATACTATACCTATATAAAGCATATTTCATCTGTTGAAATTCAGAGTATTCAGTCTATGATTCTTTCTTTTGATTTCAGAAATTCATGCTTTAAATCCAAACACTGTAAGCAGGAGTTTCTGAAACGGGAACTTCCTGTAAAACGAAAAAAGGAGGTTCTATGGGGAAGGAAAGGAGGATTCTCCAGTGGCATCCGGCATTTTATGCGGGAGTGCAGCTCGAACTGGAGAAGGAGGCGGGAGAGCTCGCCTTCGACAATGAGCACCAATTGGGGACGAAACCCAGAGAGATTGATGTGCTGATTATTAAGAAGACATCAGATTATCAGGTGCAGAAAAACATCGGCAGGATGTTCCGGCGGTACAACATCGTGGAGTATAAGAGTCCCGGAGACTATCTGAGTATTAATGACTTTTACATGGGCTGCGCCTATGTCTGCCTGTATAAGGTAGACACGGCAATGGAGGATGAACGCAAGATAGGAGAGATTACCCTGACCTTTGCGGCAGCAAAGTATCCGAGGAAGCTGATCGCGCATCTGTCGAAGGAGCGCGGGTACAGCGTGGAGGAAGCGGAGCAGGGGATATACTATGTGAGGGGAGCGTTCATCCCGATCCAGATCCTTGTCCTTTCAAGGCTGTCGGAAAAGGAGAACCTGTGGCTGCGGGTGCTGTCCAACGAATTGAAGGAAAAGGAGATTGCGGGACGTGCGCTGGCGGAATACAGAAAGCACCAGAATAACGGACTGTACAGCAGCGTGATTGACATCATGATTCGTGCGAACCGGAAGCGGTTTGTGAAGGAGGGAAGCGTAATGAGTGAAGAATTTGAAAGCCTGTTAAACGAGAAGCTTGCAATGCGGGAGGAGCGGGGGCGAAGCATCGGTCTCCGCGAGGGACGGATTGAAGGAAGACTTGAAGGAAAACTTGAAGGAAAACTTGAAGGAAAACTTGAGGGGAGACTTGAAGGACAACTCGAGGGAAAACGTACAACTGCCGTGAATCTACAGAAAATCAACATGCCCATTGAGCAGATCGCGCAGATTGTTGAGGAGAGCCTTGAGACAGTGGAGCAGTGGTTGGCGGGGGCATCATAAGGGAGAAAATGAAAACAGGGTGTAGTATCGGCTTTTGAAGGTTGAGCGGATACTACACCTTTTTATAATTTAATGATCTAATCGGAATCAATATAGCGGATGATATCTCCCGGTGTGCATTCCAGTACAAAACAGATCCGTGCAAGAACATCCGCGTCTATTTTTTCTACACTTCCTTTATACCATTTATCGACTACCTCGAATCGTGCATTGATAGCTCGCGCCAAGGCGTTCCGGCTAATTCCCCTGTCATCCATAATGGTTCTTATATCTATTATAATTTTACCGTATTGACTAATTGTATATATTTCGTTTTTCATTGATATACCCCATCTTTAATACTAGCTGAAAAGTAACTACTTGACGAACCTCATGATGATAGTTACTATATACATAGTAAAACATACAATTATCAAATAACCGGATAAGGAGATTGAGATATGAAAACGGCAGTTTGTGACGACGATGAGCTGTTCCTTGAACGGATTAAGAACATGCTCCAGACCTATCCAGAGGTCAGCGCTTGCGATACCTATAATGATATAAACGCACTGTTTGACAAAATCGACGTGGGAATGAGATATGACCTGGTCTTTATGGATGTTGAATGGAAGACGCAGAAGGAAGATGGGATTCAATATGCGGCCCGCCTTTCGGCACAATATCCGGATATGCAGATTATCTTTGTCACGGCTTATAATGACAGATTTTCACAGAAAATATTCTGGCAGCCAGTGAATCTATGCGGTTATCTTGTAAAACCGGTGTCCGAGGAAAATCTGTCAGTGCTGTTAAAAAAGGCGGAGAGCAACTGTCTGGCGAACAGAAGCAACACTCTGATCGTCCAATATAAAGGCACCGCGGAAAGGATATCCTGCAACAGTATTTTATACTTGGAGAGCAGAGCCCACCAGATATGGATCTATACACTGACGGGAACAATCATGGTCTATGAAAAACTGGATGAATATGAGAAGTGTTTAAAGGATGGTTTCCTTCGCGCGCATAAAAGTTATCTTGTCAATATGCAGTATATCAGGCGGATTGATCGAAAGGGTGTTATTTTGCAAAACGGTGTCATTCTGCCTGTCAGCAAGTCCCGTTTTCAGGGGGCAAGAGAGAGCTATTTTCACTTTATGAGAACGGAACTACAGACGATTTGAAACAGGTGGTACATATTTTGAAAAAAATACAGTTTATCAGAACCGGTTGGGGCTTTGGCTTTGTATTGCTCAGCCAGATATGGCTTGTAATTGCTACCAACGCAATCTCGGAAAAAATGTGGATGAGTATAGCGGTGTGTGCCGCGACGGATGGCTTTTATATATGGATCATATGGAGACAAAAAAGAATCCGCAAAATCCGATCGGAACTGCAAAAGACGGAAACTGCATGGAGGATTGAGCAGGAACATTATCAGCAGATTGAGACGAGAAGAGCGGAACTTGCAAAGATAAGGCGAGAGATAACAGATTATTTTTCTGTGATGGAAGAATATATGCAGGATGCAAAGTATGACAGAATGGATATCCTGCTTGACCGACTGGTGGAGTATGTTGCTGCCACAAAGGAATATATTTACTGCGGTGATCCTATCGTCAATGCGATCCTTTCGGAAAATGAGAAGAAATGCAGGGAGATGCACATTGAGCTTTCGTATGAATTCGGAATTCCCAGCCCATTGCAGATGAATCCCGTCGCTGTCTGCAGTATGTTTTCAAATCTGATGCGAAATGCGATAGCAGCGGCAGAGGAAAGCAGCAGGGAAACTTCGGGAGCATTTGTTGACATAAAGGCAATCACCAGAGGGGACTACCTTCATATTGTGGTAAAAAACAGTTATCTGTCAACGGCGAAAAAGAGGGACAGACGGGGATATGGCAGAGAAATTCTGCGTGAGCTTGCCGACAGGTACCATGGAGAAATGAAGACGGAGGCGGACGGAAAAATATATAAGGTCTATTTTACTGCAGAGAACAGAGAGGAACAACAAGATGTTTCATTTAGTTAATTACAGCCTGTGGATGATGATGCTTGCTGTTGACAGCATCATAACAGGTTATGCCTTTGAACCGAAGAGGAAGGATATGTCCAGATGGAAATGTATTGTGGGCATGATGATGTCAGAGTTTCCACCGATGATGTTCAAACTGATGGCAGGACAGAATGAAGTGTGGAGATTGGCAGGTCTGGGGATGATGGTGGGGGTTGTCCTCTGCTATATGCATTTTTTTATGGAGGGATACTTTTGGGAAAAGGCATTGTTTCAGCTGATGATCGTGGCATGTATGTTTGTCGCGGAGATCGTGGCGCAGTTGATTCTGTATCAGGATATGCGCACCCACCCGGACGAGCTTGTCTTTGGCACTCCGCTGATGACGGTGTTGAATGCCTGTATCTTTGTCATGGCATGCTTTTTCTGTGTGATCTGCCTGATAATAAAAAGAGGATGGAACGGCAGACCAACTTATCGCACGGGGGCTTTCTATGCATTCTGCCTTTTTCCCATCAGTCAGATTTTGTTGATGATTGAATTGAATACACGTCTTTATAAGGGGAGAACCTTTGAAACGCACTTTGCGGCGGGGGCAGTTCTTTTCATTGTGTTTGCGGATGTGTTTTTTATCTATGTGCTGCTGAGACAACAGGAAATGTATGAATTGGAGGAACGGCTGTGCAAGCTGGAGGAGGAATATGCGATCGAGCAGAATCATTACCGCGAAATAGAGAGCAGGAATGAAGAGCTTGCAAAGATCCGCCATGATCTGAATGAACATCTGATCATAATGAAAGAGCTTTTGCGTAGAGGAGAATATGAGCAGATGAGAAAAATGCTGAGTACGCTGAAGGAGAGTGTACAGGAAACGCCTGTGTCATTTTTGCTCCTTTTTGGTCTGTTTTTGGCGAAGTGGTTGTAGAGATGGATACAGATTGTACAATAGCATTGATATGCGGATGGCTGCATGTGAAAGAGCTGCAAAAGTGAAAAATATGAGAGGAACAGTATGAAAAAACAAATTTTGTATTTTAATTTTGAGGATAAAATATTTGAGTATCCGCTGCCGGCTTTAAATAACCGGAGACACAGCTTTGATCTGTCAGCATATACAGCATATCCCTGTGTCATCAGCTTTGAAGTATGGGATGACATCTGGTTTATTAAGAGGACGGACAATTACGAGGTGGCGGTTGATGGCTATGAGTATAATACCATACGGCTGGATACGGGGTTGCTGCTTCACGTCCGGTTAAAAAACCAGGATGAAATATTTACGGTCATGGTTCTGGATCAAAGTATGGAAATCACGGAATTCAGAAAGTACAGCATGGCAGGGAAAAGTGAGGTGACAATCGGTGCTGATCCGTCATCCGATATTTTTATTTCTGAGGAGTATGTGAGCCGTAAACATGCTGTCATAATCAGAAAGCCGGACGGTCTGTATATTAAGGATAGCAGTAAAAACGGCACCTTTCTGAACGGACAACGTCTGTTGAGCACAATGAAGCTCATGTGTTTTGATGAAATATACATATTAGGGGTAAAGCTTGTCTGTCTGGGAGACATCATTGCGGTGAATCATCTGGCATCCGTTTCTACTGCGCTGTCTGAGGTAGACACTGTGACGCAGTCGTTTTCAGTGAGCGATATCGTGGAGGAACAGACAGAGAATGACGGTTATTTTACAAGGGCGCCCCGCAATATGGAACCGCTTGTTGAGGCAGCGGTGGAAATTGAAGCACCGCCCTCGAATCAGAAGCAGAAGCAACAGCCGCTTTTGTTTATTCTCGGTCCTTCGGTAACGATGCCGTTGCCTATCATGCTGTCGGTTTTATTCAATATGTACAGCAATTCCGGTGAACCAGGGATTTCCATGTATTTCGGAACCTTGATTTCTGTGTTTGCATCGGCATTTGTCGGAGCAATGTGGGCACTCGCCCATCAGCAGTATAACAAAAAAGAAGCGCGGGAGACAGAGAAGCTCAGAGTTCAGGGATATAAAAAATACATCAGCCAAAATGAACAATTGCTGGAGGCAAGGCACAAATACAATAAGCAGCTTTTGGAACAGCAATATCTGAGCACGGCTGAGCTGTTGCGCATTCCGGAGGAAAATCGTGCTCTTTTGTGGAACAGAAATGTGAATCATAAAGATTTTCTGGTGATCAGGCTGGGAAAAGGACAGATCGAGTTTCCCGGTAAGATTGCGATTCCCAAGGAACGTTTTTCTCTTTCGGAGGACGAACTGGCGAGCCTGCCCTATGAACTGTATAACAAATTTCACTACATGCAGGATGCCGTTTCGACGATTAACCTGCGTGAAAATAAATTGATCGGTGTAGTGGGAAAGCCGGATGAGGTGATGCAGCTTGCACAGGTAATCGCCATACAGACCGCTGCGCTACATTGCTACACGGATGTCAAAATAGCGTTCCTGTACAATCAGCATGAACGTGAACAGGCAGAATGGATGAAATGGCTGCCGCATACTTTCTCGAGCGACAAAAAAGTCAGATATATGGCTGCGGATAATTATTCTTACCAGAATGTTCTGTTTGAACTTACAGGCGAGCTGCGCAACAGAGAGGAAAAGATGGAGAGCGACAGCGGCAATGCACAGCTCTTACCACATTTTATTGTATTCAGCACAGAAAAGGAGATTCTGGAAAAAGAAGCGATTTACTCCTATATGATTAATTCGCGGGATTACGGCTTCACCTTTGTCCTTCTCTACGGGGAAATGGACAGGCTTCCCAACGAATGTACCCGCATCATACAGTGTGACGACAGCTACACTGGAGTTTATGCATTGAATAAAAACAAAAACGCGACGAACGAGATTACCTTCGATATTGTTCGGACGTTCGAGGCGGAGGAGTTCGCAAGGAAGCTGAGCGGCATTTATGTGAATGAGAATTCCGGCGGCGAGATTCCGACCATGATTGATTTCATGGAAATGATGCAGATCGGCAGGGTGGAGCAGTGGGATCTGATCAAACATTACAAGGAAAACAGAGCATATGAGAGCATTCGGTCTCTGGTGGGACTGACGCACGGAAATAAACCGATGTATCTCGACATTCATGAAAAAAAGCACGGCCCGCACGGATTGGTTGCCGGTACGACAGGCTCGGGAAAAAGTGAGACCATCATGACCTTTATCCTGTCGCTGGCAATGAATTATCATCCCGACGAAGTTGCGTTCGTGCTGATTGACTATAAGGGTGGCGGAATGGCTGCTCCATTTATCGGAATGCCGCACACAGCGGGTACGATCACCAATATCGGGAACAGTGACGAGACGGAAAGCATTGACGAGAACCAGACAAGGAGAGCGCTCATCTCCATCAAAAGTGAGATCAGGCGCCGCCAGAAGATTTTTAATAAATATAAGGTAAACCATATTGATTCGTACATCCGGCTGTACAGAGATGAACAGGCGGAGGAGCCGGTGCCGCATCTTATCATTATTTCCGATGAGTTTGCGGAACTGAAAAAGGAGCAGCCGGAATTTATCAAGGAGCTGGTAAGTGCTGCCAGAGTGGGGAGAAGTCTCGGAATCCACCTGATTCTGGCGACGCAGAAGCCTGCGGGTGTGGTTGACGATGAGATATGGAGCAATTCGAGGTTTAAGATATGTCTGCGCGTTCAGGATAAGCAGGACAGCATCGGTATGCTGAAGAGACCGGAGGCTGCCGCCTTGACCGGGACCGGACGCGCATATCTTCAGATAGGAAATGACGAGATCTTTGAACTGTTTCAGTCTGGCTATGCAGGGGCGGCATATGAGCCCAAGGAGGAGATTGAACTGTCACAGCACAACGAAGTTTCCATGATCGGTCTGGACGGCAGCCGCCTTGTGACTCCGAGGAAAAAGAAGAATCAGGGGGCATCCAGTCAGCTGGATGCATGTATCCATTACATTTCCCGAATGGCGGAGGAAAACAATATCCATCCTGCGAAGCCCCTTTGGATGCCACCGCTTCCGGAGATGCTTTATCTGGAAGAGGTGGAGGAGAAATACCCGCTGCCGGAGGATGGAATATGTGCGGTCTACGGACTGGTGGATCAACCTGAACTGCAAAAGCAGTATCCGGCAATCATTGACTTTATGTCAACCGCGAACCTGTTGATCCTGGGAAATATCGGAATGGGAAAGACGACACTGCTTCAGACGATTCTGTTTTCTCTGGCAACGAGGTACAGTGCGGAGGATGTCACGATCTATTGCATGGATTTCTCCAGCAGAACCTTTAAGATATTCAACCGGCTTCCTCACTGCGGAGGCGTTGCATTCCCGGAGGAGGACGAAGCAGTAGGCAGGATGATCAGCCTGATCTCTGAACTGATGGATGAGAGACGGCATACCTTTGAGGAGGCAGGAGTAGGAAGCTACCGCGAATACCGGACGATCAGCAGAATTCCTCTGATCCTGCTCTGTATTGATAACTATGCAATGTTCAAGGAACTGTATGACGAGGAACGGTTGACGCTGTTGCTCAGGGAAGGTTCGAAGTACGGCATTCAGGTTGTTGTGACGGCAAACGGCGTCAATGATCTGAACTATCGGATGCGGCAGAATTTTTCGGACACTATACCTCTGTATCTGGGTGAGAAGGGAAAATATCTCGATGCGTTCGGTGTGACTCCCGAGTTCCTGCCCGGCAATTATAAAGGACGTGGACTGCTTTGTGCGGATGGCGTTGTGGAATTCCAGACAGCGCTGGCGGTACATGCTGAAAACGAAGTCGAACGCAACCGCATGATCGTTGAAAGGTTTAATCGGATGGCGGAAGAGGACGGAAACGTATCGGTAAAACGGGTCAGAACGATTCCAAAGGAAGAGAGCTACGAGAACTTTGCTTTGAAGCCGGAATTCGCAGACTGTATTCCGCTGGGATACAATGTGGACGATCTGGAACCCGAAAGGATTTCGTTCAAGGAGTTTTTCTGCTACACCGTCATCACAACAACGATAAAGTCCGTGCGCGCTTTCTCGGAGAACTTATTATATGCCTGCAAGCGTCTGAACATAGAGACGATTCAGGTTTCCGCAGAAAGACGCGCGGGAGAAGGGCAGGTGTATCTCGGAGAGTATGAAGCGATCGTAAAGTTTGAGATGAGTCTGAAACAGGAATTTGCGGCAAGAAGTCTGTTCGCAAAAGAACAATGCGCCGGACTGACAGAGGAAGAAAAGCTTGAAAAGATAACGGAGCATTTCGGAAGAAAGGTTGTTCTCATTGAAAATCTGGCGGATTTTGCGGAAAGCCTGTACGAAAATTACGGGGATGCGGAAAAGCCTGCTCCGCTGATGGAACTGCTGCTGAAAAAGGGTCAGGGACTTGGCATCTATTTCTTCTCATTTGTGGAGAATGGCAGACGGGGAGCCTATGCAGAACTTGCAGTGTACAGAATTTTCACGGAATACCGCACGGGAATCTGTTTTGGAGGAAAGCTGGATCAGCAGAGAGTGTTTGACTTTGATCTGCCGGAGCTGCCTTTGCGTAAACTGATGAAGCCTACCGATTACAATGTCGGCAGCTTTGTGGAGGATAATCAATTTAAGCAGATTTATATGCCGTTGAAGGGAGGGAAGGAAGTATGAAGTATGAATGGAACACGGACAATCTTGCCGCATTGGCAAAAGGCATGGATCAATCCAAGGAAACTGTAGACAAGCAGAGAGCGATTCTGGAGGATTGTATCAAGGTTAGTGAAGCAGCCTTTCAGGGAGATGCCGGGGAGGCATTTCTGAGAAACCTTCAGAGCGATCTGGAAAAAATGAAGGAACTCAGCTCGCTGCTGGATATACAGAGCAGGAAACTCAGAATGGTTGCGGAAAAATATTACGGGAACTGTGAGGAAAGCCTGCAGGCAAAGGTTCAGGAACTGATGGCGACCCCGTAAGACAGGAAAGGAAGGACGAAAATGGCACAGAAAATTAAGCTGGATGAAGGCGCGGCAATGGAACTGATACAAAAGCTGGGTTCTGTTAGAAGTGCAATGGACACAGTGGAGAGCGGACTCTGGGCCGTCAAGACAGTGTCCCGGATGGGATGGAGCGGAAAGGCACTCGAACAGTTTAAAGAAAACTGTCTTAAACTCCGACAGAAGGCGGCAGACCTCAATTCCTGTCTGGATAAGGATGTACAGGGACTTTATGATGCTGCGGGGATACTCAGGGAGACAGAGACAAAGAACGCAAGGCTGACACAGGATCTGAGCACAGACAATATTTTTGTGTAAAGGAGTAGAAGATGGCAAACATTGATTTGAATAGGGATGCACTGAATCAGTCCCGGGAGGAACTGGAGCAGGCGAAGACGATCATACATTTGCAGTGTAATACGTTGAATGAGGTTGCGGGCATTCTCGAGTCCGGCTGGCAGAGTCAGTCATCGGTGCAGCTTCAGGAACTGGTAAATGAAACGCAGTCTGAACTTCGCAAGGTGGGTGATGCGATGGGAGACTGCGCTGGCGAGCTGTATAAGCTGATGCTTAAGATGCAGTTTGCGGACAGACTTTCTGAAGTTGGCGCTATGGTCTTCGGTGGTGGCAATGGCGACAACGGCGGCGGTTCCAGATGACGGAGGATAAGTGATGGGTGATTTTCATGCAGAGGTAGTAGAACTTCAAAGGGCGCAGGCGCTTCTTAAGCTGGCGGAAAGAAAGCTCTCGGACTGGTCTCCGATTATTACAAGGGCGTATCACCGGCTCGATAGTCAGCAGAACGGTACGATTACAAATGTGCGTGGTGCGATTGTCGGCTGGGGCAGAATCTATGACGCACAGTGGGAGCGGATCAAGAAGATGATTTCTTTTATTGATACGGCCATGGCAGAGATGGAACAGGCGGAGGAGCAGGCGTATAAGGAGCTGGCGGATGCAGAGATCCGGGAGGACAAGAAGGAGAGCGGGAATACAAAGCCTGCGGCAGGGCAGCCGGATTCAGGTAGTACAGGAAACACTGGTGCGACAACAAAGAAACGAGATATCGGGTTTTCCTTATATCAGAAAGGCGTTGGGTATTATGATGAGATTGTTGCAGACAAGTCTCGCGTCTGGAATTTGAATTTCGGTTTTAAGAGTAATGGGAAATGGGTTCAAAATTGTACATGGCATACCGCAAAGAAATTAAGTATGTTGGGAGTACAGACAATTAAGGGATTGGGGAATGGTTGCACATGGGTCGCAGGAATCCCGGAACGACCAGTGACAGCGAATGAATACGGGATAAAGAAATATGGTGGTAACGATTGGTATGAGCGTCTTATGGAGGAATATGACGGCGGCCCGGTGTACAATATTGTGCTGTCATTTGACTCAAATACAGGTACAAGCAGTGAGATTAGAGCCTGCGGGCATGTGATGATGATAGATGCTATCGTTGACGGTAAGGTTTATTACTCAGATACATGGCCCGAGAAAGCAGCATGTCTTACCATTCAGGAATTTAAGAACCAGTATAAAAGATATAATGGAAACTGCCTAGGAGCAGCGCATTTTTATAAATAACAGGAGAGCTTATGAGTGAGTTCAACTTTGAGACAAGCGAGATTTTAGGAATAAAAGCGCTGCTTGCACAGATTGATCGGCAGCTTGCAGCTCAGTCTGCCGTTATCACAAGAGCCTATAACCGGCTGGGAGGGCAGAAGGGGACGGAGGTCGCCGCTGTGCGGAACCGGATTGTGGCAGCGGGGAAGGAATATGATGCGCAGTGGATGCGGGTCAGGGAAATACATAGCTTTCTTGATTATGCAATGGAAATGATCGCTTCCGCGGAACAGGGCGCACTGAGCGAATTCCAGACAGTTCAGATAACCGTGGATGCATCAGGACTGACGGAGTCGGGCGATGAGACAGACGTATTGAAGGCGGCAGAGACTACCCATGTCGGATATGGGGATATTGTCAAGGAATATGTGGAGGGAAAGGTTCAGGCATATATCGATACCATATCCATTGACAACACATGGGCGGAGAATGCCCTGGGCTGGGGAAAATGGTTCTGGAAGGATCTGTACGGTGACCTGAATGGTCTGAAGGAAAAGCTGGAAAATGCTTATAGGGAATATAAGGGCGAGAAGATTGAGTTGTTGCCGGAAAATGTAAATCAATTTTTTGACACCTTGTCAGATGGGATGGTTGCCATTAAAACATCGGAATATTTCAGGGAATTTGTGACAACCGGAGACGGCTGGCAGGCTTATACGGACATCGCTACATTGTGGCTTGAAGAGAGCGGGAAGAAAGTTGACAAATGGTTGGATAAAAAGAATGGCATCGAATATGTAGGAGTAGCGAAAGATATCAAGAAAATATTATTGAAAACAATAGTAAAGATGCCAAAAAATTATCGAAACGCCTTACAGGACTATGTCGAGAATAATAGCGGAACAGCAGGGAGTATTGTTGTTGATACAACAGTCGGCACTTTGATGAAGGAATTTGCAAATGCATACAAGGGTCAATATAAAGTAGCCACAGCATTAGCTTATCCAATCGCAGATGCCGTTATGGAGAATGGCTTCGGCTATGACCTGTCGGGGGAGTATGAGCGGCTGACGGGGAAGACCGGACTGGAGGCTGTTTTCGAGGCACAGAAGGAACTCTGGGTCGACATCGTGTACGGAGGTGTAAAGAAACAGATGGCGCAGGGAGTGGATGGCTTTTATCAGGCGGTCAGCGAGGGCTGGAATAACTGGAAGTCGGGAATAAGAGTTATGTTTGGAGGTTGACGATGGAGTATTTGCCGATTGGATCGACAGTAACATTAAAGCGTGCAGAGGATATGTTATTTGTCATCATAGGACTTTATGTGGAAAACCCAAAGGGAGAGCACAGAGACTACATTGCCGTCAGACATCCGATGGGAGCGGTAGATAGTATGCATTTCTTTTTCTTTAATCAGGGTGACATAGAGAACGTTGTACAAAAAGGAGTTGCGGATGAAATGCATGAAAAGTATGTCGGCCTGCTCAATCTGACGGCAGACATACTTGAGAAGGAGTAAGTCGATGGACAAAATTTTATTGGAAATTTCCTGTCCGGCAACGTCGAAGAAATATGATTTCTGGGTATCAAAGCAAATGAACATTGCGGGCGCCAAGAAAAAGATGATGTCGGAAATCAGAGAATACGAGAAAAACGATATGATTTTTAACGAGGAAGACCGGGTGATGCTGTTTTGTGAAAAAGGATTCGCTTTGCAGAATGAATCGGTTTCGCTGGAACAGAGCGGAGTGAGAAGCGGCGATTGCCTGATGCTGATCTAATACATAGGTGCATGATTGTCACAGTGCAGATGCTGTAACTGTGACGTGCAAATAAAAAAGAAAAGGAGATTTTGTTATGGCAAGTATGGAGATTACCCCGAGCATGATGAATCAGGTCGCAATGGACATCAGAACCAAGATTGATGAGTGGCGTTCCACGGTAAAGCAGATTTATCAGCTTCAGGCGGAGCTGGACGCTATGTGGGAGGGCAATGCAAGCGACGAGTTCAACAGACAGTTCCAGGAGGATCAGCCGAAGTTTGATAACCTGGCGAGAATGATGGACGAGTATCAGCAGGCGATCGTTACGATTGCTGACAATTATGTGCAGGGAGACACAGAGGCAAAGTCATTCATTTCAAGAAGGTAGGAGGAAGAGAACATGGCAGACTACAGATTAAAGGTATCTACGGAAGAGGTTAGAACAAAGGCGCAGCAGATCAGCGTGCAGAGAGGAAATCTGGAGAATTTGCTCTCTGAATTTAAGACGAAGGTTGCGTCTCTGGAAAACTGTTGGAAGAGTGATTCCGGAGTAGACTATGGTGTTCAGTTCCAGAATGTGTCAAAGAATGTGACCGGTGCGTTGGAGACACTCCAGAAGCATGTCAATAACCTTCTGGATGCGGCGAACAGCTATGAGCAACTCGAATCAACTCAGGTAAAGAAAGCACAGAACCTGTCTACGGACAACATTTTCTAAAATAAGTGCCGGAAGGATTACGATCTTTCCGGCACTCCTAAGGACTTTAGGATGGTGGGCGAAGTCTTTAGGAATACCGGAAAAGAGTAAGAGGATATGAAATGAACAGATGTTATAAATGTATGAAGGAATACGATGAAGACTTTGATATGTGTCCGTACTGCGGTTACGAAAAAAATGCCTCTGCGGATAAGCTCTATTTTCTTTCTCCGGGCGTGGTGCTGGCGGACCGCTATGAAATTGGTGTATCGATCGGCAGCGGCGGCTTCGGTATTATGTATAAGGCATGGGACAGAGTGCTGGAGAAGGTGGTGGCCGTCAAGGAATATTATCCGATGGGGCTTGTAAACCGCTCACCGGGGCAGCAGCATCTCACCATTTATTCAGGTAATGGAAGAAAAGAATTTTTCCATGGAAAAACGAGATTCCTTGAAGAGGCAAAAAACATGGCAAAGTTTGACAATCACCCAAATATTGTCAGCGTCTTTGACTTCTTCGAGGAGAACAATACGGCGTACTTTGTCATGGAATTATTGCAGGGGATTGATTATAAGCAATATATCGCGGAACATGGGGGAACCGTTCCGCTGGAATTTGCGGTTGAAATAACCAGAACTGTTTTAAAGGCGCTGGCGGAGGTGCACAGACATGGAATTGTACATCGGGACATCAGCCCGGATAATGTTTTCTTATGTCAGGATGGAAAAGTTAAGCTGATTGACTTCGGCACGGCACGCTTTTCTTCGACGGAGGAGGAACTGCGATCCGTTGAGGTGAAATGGGAGTTTGCACCGCCGGAACAATACCAGAAAAAGAGTAAGCAGGGACCGTGGACGGATGTATATGCGGTTGGAGCCATGTTTTATAAAGCGGTCACCGGAGTGGAGGTGCAGTCCTCGCAGGACAGAGTGGAGAACGATCAGCTGGTTCCGCCGATGCAGATCTGCAAGAATATGGATGTCAAGCTGAATAATATTATTCTGCGCGCAATGGCGCTGCAGCCGGAGCTGCGGTTCCAGACGGCAGAGGAATTTATAGCTGCGCTGGATTCTGACGGTAAGATCCGAAATGCAAAGGAGGAGTTGAGGCAGCGTAAAATACGGAGACTGGTTTCGATTGCAAGCATTGTCGTGTGCGTCGGTATTGGTGCCCTGATCTGTAGCAAAGTAATGAATCAACGAAAAGAAGATGCGGCTGTGCTTGCGGATGCGGCGATTACTCTCTGGGTACCGGGAGACGACACCGAAAATCAGAGTGCTTTCGACAGCGCATTGACAGAGTTCAGAGAGGTATATCCGCAGATTTCGCTTGAGATTACCTATATCCCTGGGGAGGAGTATGCGTCAAGGCTGGCGGAGGCGCTGGCGGAGGACAAACTGCCGACACTGTTTGAAAGCTCCTCGATAGAGGTTACGGATGATAAGAAGCTGGCAGCGGTCTCCGGGGTATTTAAGTATCTGGACACAGGCAGATATCTGTTTCTGGATCAATATAAGAAATATTTTCCGTCCGAAAAGCAGATACCGTTGGCGTTTACTGCACCGGTCATCTATCTGAACAATATTCTGAATGCAGACAAGGCAGTCGAAGAGTTAGTTGCAGACGGAGACTATCTGGTGCTGGCGGAAGACTTGCTGACCTTCCGCAATGTTTTCACGGAAGAGGAGCCGGTGACGGATTTTGCAAGACTGCCGGAGACATTTTCAGACGGGGAGGAAATGCAGAACTGCTGCATGGATACGGAGGCCTTTTTTGGAAATGAGACGACCTGCCTGATTGCCGATACCTCTGTGAGTAACCGGATTGAGCAGGTCATGGCGGGGTACTACAGCGTGGTGTTCCCGGAGGCGGATGATCTGGTGGGTAGATTTGAGGATTGTTACAGCATAAGCGCCGCCGCGTCGCAGGATGAAAAGGCGGCAGCGGTTCAGGTACTCGTTTATCTGCTGTCGGAGACAGCACAGGACGCGAGGTATGTGCAGACCGGCGATTATCTGCCGCTGAATAAGGCAATGTACGAAACCTATATTGAGGTGAACACTGCTTTTGCTGAACTGCAAAATGAATTTTCTAAAATGCTGATGCCAGGCGAAAAACAGATAGAGGTTGACAGACTGTTGGAGGAAAAAATACAGGAGGATAAATAAATGCACAGATGTCTCGGTTGTATGGAGGAATATCAGGACGAATTTCATATGTGTCCCTTATGCGGGTATGAGGAGGGAACACCGCCGAAGGAGCCTTATCATATGCTGCCCGGTACGATATTGAGCGGCAAATATCTCGTGGGAAAGGTTCTGGGCTTTGGCGGTTTCGGTGTTACCTATATCGGGTATGACACGAAACTCGAGCGAAAGGTTGCAATCAAGGAATACCTGCCGGGCGAGTATTCGACGAGAATGCCCGGAACGACAGAGGTTCTGACGCACGACGAAGAAAAGTCAAAGCAGTTCCAAAAAGGGCTGAGCAAGTTTGTGGAGGAGGCTAAAATCCTTGCGAAAATGCAGGACTGCAACGGTGTTGTAAAAATCTATGACAGCTTCATGGAAAATTCTACTGCCTATATTGTGATGGAATATATGGAAGGAATGGAGCTTGCCGAGTATCTGAAGGAAAAGGGGCGGCTTTCTGTCGAGGAGGCAAAGGAGATTCTGCATCCGGTATTGATTGCCTTAAAGGAGATTCATGCGCAGGGAATTATGCACCGAGACATTGCGCCCAACAATATATACTTATTGAATGATGGCAGAGTGAAGCTGTATGATTTCGGCGCTTCCCGCTATGTCTCGTCCTCCCACAGTAAAAGTCTTTCTGTCATTGTGAAGCCCGGCTTCGCTCCGGCAGAGCAGTACAGCAGCCGTGGGGAACAGGGACCGTGGACAGATGTTTATTCGCTGGCGGCGACCTTCTATAACATGATTACGGGAATCGTGCCGGAGGATGCACTGGACCGTATTGAGAAGGAGGAACTTCAGAAGCCGTCAAAGCTTGGCGTAAATATTAAGAAGAGTGAAGAGAACGCGCTGATGAACGCGTTGAATATCAAGGCGGAGGATCGTACAAGGGATATAGAGACACTTGAGAAGGAATTGTATCATGATGACAAGGTGAAACTGCATTTTGTTCATCTGAAAAAGGCAGATGTGGGAAAGTGGCCCCTCTGGACAAAGCTGCTGGTGACGGCGGCGCTGCTCGCAGTGTCGGTGTTTGCGGGATTGCTAGTGACGGGGGTAATTGATTACTCTTACATAGTGCCTGAGTTTGTGGAGCTGCCGGAGGGAAAGACAAGAGTACCTAATCTTGTCAATCAGGATATTACAACGGCAGAGACGCTTATGGCAGAGGCCAAGCTGATCGTACAGATCATAGATAAACAGAATTCGGAGTATATCCCGGAGGGAAAGGTTCTGACACAGAGTGTCAGCAAAGGAAAGATTGTTTCAGACAATGATATTGTGGAGATCGTGATCAGTGCCGGACGGGAGATTGTCTATATGTGCAATGTTGTCGGACTGACAAGGGATGAGGCGCTGGACAAGCTGTTTGAACTCGGACTTTCGGCAGATCTGCAGGAGGAATACAGTTCCTATGCCTCAGGGGTTGTAATGGCACAGAGCGTGGCTGCGGGAGGAGAATTGTTCAGAGGCGATCATGTTACGGTGACGGTATCAAAGGGAGTAGACGGTTACCTCGATGTGACGCAGGAGGTAGAGATTCCGGATATGACGGGGCTGACGATGGAGGCCGCGCTGAAGCTCGCGGAGACTTACGGCCTGTATGTTCATAACGGTGGAACAAGAGCCGGAACAGGTAAGGCGGGAACGGTAGCCGTGCAGAGTCCGGAGGCAGGAACGATGGCAAAGCAGGGGGATACAATTGAACTGATTATCTATGCAGAGCAGACATTGATCAGAATGCCAGACATACAGTACAAGGAAGAAGCAGAGGCAGTGAATACTTTGCAGACATTGGGATTGAAAGTAACTGTTGAGTATGAGGAAAGCAGCAGTGTTGCTAAGGGAAGGGTTATCAGACAGAGCGTAGGTGCGAAGGAAGAAGTTAAGGAAGGCACACAGGTGACGCTGACAGTCAGTCTCGGTACAAAAGAGATCAACGAAAGAGTAGAGGCATCCGGATCGCAGAACCAGCCGACTCCGACACCCGAGCCGACCAAGCAGCCCGAACAGACAAAACAGCCGGGACAGACGGGCCAGCCGACTCCGACACCCGAACCGACCAAGCAGCCTGAACAGACGAGCCAGCCGACACCAACACCGGAGCCGATCGTCTATACATGGTCCGACTGGGTAGAGACTTTGCCTGCGGATGTTGACAAGTCAAAGTATGAGATTGAGACAAAACAGCAATATCGGTTCAGGGATAAGACAACGATGAGTTCCGCCAACGCCTCCGAGGATGGCTGGACGCTGTATGATACCACGACAACTAAGGGAGGATATGGCAACTGGAGCAGTTGGAGTGCTGAAAAACCCGCAGACAAGGCTGACCGGGAGATAGAAAGCAAGAAGCAGTATGCGTATTCGGATTATCAGACGGCAACGCAGAATGATAATAAGAATATGGCGGGCTGGACGCTGGATGCGTCGAAGACCAAGACATTTTATAATAATGACTATGGAAACTGGAGTGCATGGAGTACAACGGCGGTTTCCAACAACGATAACAGAAATGTCGAGACAAGGGATGTAACAGAGTACAGGTATCAGACAAAGACAACAACCACAGCAACAACCAAGTCTCTGGCGGGTTATACACTTGATAAAAGGACAGAAACAGAGGGAGAATGGCAGGAGAAGGGAGAAACGCCAATATCTGCCAGTGAAAATGAACAATGCAGAATTGAGGTAAGAACTGAAAATAGAACAAGACAAGTATATGACCATACAGACTATTATTATGCAAGTTATATGTGTAGAAAGAGCAATGGAAATATTTATTTTTATCCTCATACAGATGAAGGATTAAATCTTGCTAAGTCTCATGTGTATTTGGGAGAATGCTATAAAACAACGACATCCCCGATGACATCTACAAAGAACACTGATATGGGGACCGGGTATATGTGTGGTGATGGAAACTTATACTTCCTAGCAGGTCAACAGGACATCTATACGGATGTACCTTATACTGTATATTTTACCAGACAAATTAATTATACTTATCACTTCTATAAATGGAGCGGCTGGTCTGGATGGAGCAGACAGGCGGTGGCAGGAGATGCAAATAAACAGGTAGAGACGCAAAGCGTCAGGGAGTACCGGTATCAGGATCGACCGACGCACTATACTTACACCTTTTATCGTTGGACGCCCTACAGTGCGTTCGGTGATACATATATTGAAAAGAGTGCAACCAGACAGGTGAAGGAGCAGACTATATACAGGTATCATGATAAGCAGGACGTCGTTACTTACCATTACTATAAGTGGGGTGGTTGGTCTGAATGGAGAGACGAGAAGGTTGACAGCACTGAAACGCGAGAGGTCGATGCATCGCGCACCATGTACCGCTATAAGCAGAAATAACGGAGGATACGGTATGAAGATACAGTATGCATATACGACAGATGCCGGGAACAGAGAATGTAATGAAGACAGCGTGACCACAGTGGAGAATGAAAAGGGATATTGTTTCGTAGTGGCAGATGGGCTTGGCGGGCATGACAGGGGAGAAGCCGCATCGCAGACAGTCTGCGATGCGGCGGCAGAATATTTTGCTGTTGCGGATGTGCAGGATGTGGCCGGAATTTTTGAACATGCGCAGAAGCTTTTACTGCAAAGGCAGGAGAGCGAGCACGCAGTTGACGAAATGAAGACGACCATGAATATAGTTACCCTGACGAGAGCCGGAATTCAATGGGGACATATCGGTGACACCCGTACCTATTACTTCCGAAAAGGGAAGCTGGTTGCAAGGACAAAGGATCACAGTGTGCCGCAGATGATGGTGACGATGGGAGAGATTAAAGAAAAGGATATCCGTCATCATGAGGATCGAAACAGACTTTTGCGTGTCATGGGAACGGAATGGGATAAGCCACAGTATGTGATGGAAACACCGGTGGAGCTGGATAAGCATCAGGTATTTCTGCTCTGCACGGACGGCTTCTGGGAGCTGATAGAAGAAAAGGATATGAGGAGGACGCTGAAAAGGGCTGATACGCCGCAGAACTGGCTTGAGAGAATGAATTCCATAGTAAAACAGAACGGTCAGGGGACGGATATGGATAATTATACGGCGTTGGCTGTGTGGATAGATTGAGGTTGGCAATATGTATTCTGTAAAAATCAATAACGGTATTTCTCTGAGTGCCGTGTCAATTCAGGGGAAGCGTGAGCAACAGCAGGATTTCTATATCTATCGGCAGCTTCGGGATCGCACGATTGCGATCGTGTGTGACGGGATGGGGGGCTTACAAGGTGGAAATATCGCCAGCAGAAAAGCGGCGGAAATACTGGTGAAGGATCTTGAAAATGTAGATCCCGGAAGGGATATGTACCGCTTTTTCAGATATGAGATGGAAAAACTGGATGATGCCATCTATAATCTTCGGAATGCTGACGGAAGCCGACTGGGCGGAGGAACAACGGTAGTGGCAATTCTACTGATAGGGAGTCAGCTTTACTGGTTTTCGGTAGGTGACAGTAAGCTCTATTACGCAAGGCAGCAGGAACTGTACTGTGTTACGCGTGCTCATAATTATGCTCTGTGTCTGGAGGAAAAACGGCGGAAGCATGAAATATCAGACGAGGATTATAATCGGGAGGCGGTAAAGGGAGAACAGCTGATCAGCTATCTTGGCATGGGAATGACGGAGCTTTATGACGGAAATTACAGTCCGTTTCCTGTACAGCAGGGCGATCGTCTGCTGCTCTGTACGGATGGTCTGTATCGTTCTGTTCCGGCAGAGGAAATTGCATCAATTATGCGTCAGAGGGGCAGTACGGACAGGATCTGTAAAATGTTTGAAAATGCAATAACGGCAAAAAATAGAAGCAACCAGGACAATGCAACATGGATTGTCTTGCAGAAGGTAGGAGATTAAAGAAGATGAGTGATAACAGAGAGATGTGCCCAAACGGACATTTTTACGATAAGAGCAAGTATACACAATGTCCTCACTGTGCGAAGGGAATGCCGCCGATCAAGCTGTCTGCATTTACAACACAGGCGGGCAGTCAGATGGAGGAAGAGGCGAAGAAAAAGACAGAGAAAAAGGGGTTATTTGCTGGCTGGAAGAGAGGAAAGGAAAAGGATACGGAGATGCCGGTGAGTGCAGAGCCACCGGTAAAGCATTCCGGCAACACAGAATCATTGCGTATGCCTGAAGCCGAGGGACATGGTTTGACGCAGGGACTACAGGCGTGGGAAAGCAAGGTGGAAATCAGGCGGGAGGAAGCAGTCTCCACGACGGCAAGACCGGAACAGGAGAGAGTGAAGGAAAGTACGACACGTCAGCCGGAAGTGCCTGAGCCATCAGCGCAGGCGAGTCTGTCGAGCGCATTCGCAGCGGTGACTGCGCCAAGTGGAGAGGGGATTGATAAGGATAAGACAGTAGGCTTTTATTCAACACTTCAATCGAATGAGCCGGTTGTCGGATATCTCATCTGTACAAAGGGGGAGGACTATGGCTGTGGCTTCCCCTTGAAATCAGGGAATAATACAATCGGACGCTCGCAGTCTATGGATGTGGTGATAATGGATCCAAAGGTGTCCAGAGAAAAACAGGCATTTGTTATGTATGAGCCACATAAGCGGCAGTTTTATGTGAAGCCAGGTGAAGGCTCAGGCCTCTGTTATTTTAACGAAGATGTTGTCCTTGCCCCGATGGAAATACATCAGTTCGACAGGATTGGGGTTGGAGATACGGAGCTTATGTTGATTCCGGTATGCTGTGAACAATTTTGCTGGGAGGAATAAAGATATATTAAGAGGCGCGGAGGTCAATAGATCTCTGTGTCTTTTTACTTGCATAAATAAATTCTTTGTGATACTATACCTATATAAAGCATATTTC
>OIZV01000303.1_pt1 | contig 28010 bp, 32 predicted proteins | sample 1588681 | NCBI WGS metagenome assembly OIZV01 (sample SAMN03283281) | human gut metagenome | biome: human-associated habitat; material: feces | host: Homo sapiens | place: Peru | collected 2012 | reverse complement strand
TCATGAATTCTATCAAACAGCAAAGAGGTTTATAGAGGACCACAGGTATCCATATAAGGAAAAACACACTTTGTTAGAAATTTATTTTGTACTGCTTACGCCGCAGTTTACTAATTATGCAGTGAAGAAATTTATTGAAGACATTAGGCAAACATTAAGTCAAGAAATTGACACTATACTAGTTGCTCAACACAGTAAATTGATAGTTGATCTTGTTGGAGAAGATGAGATGGTAGCTTTAAATAGGGCAATCACTGACAGATTTATAATCTCATCAACACTGAATTCATTTTTACAAGCCATCACAAACGAGTATTTATATTGTTTGCTTCATAGAGACCCGGAAACGTCAAAGCGAGTGTTTCAGCTAATAATGGAAGGGGAATTATAGTTAGAAAAAAGTGTAAGGATGATGTCCAACTTTGGATAACACGATAATAAAGTGAGAAAGTCCAGAAACACTGGACTCTCTCACCTTGTATCGATTGACACGTCAAGATATGGTGCGGGCGACAGGACTTGAACCTGCACGGTTTTGCCACTAGAACCTAAATCTAGCGCGTCTGCCAATTCCGCCACACCCGCATTCAATAACTTTATTTTACTATAATTATTTTTAAAAATCAAGTAAAGATAAAAATTAATTTTAAATATTTTATTGTACAAATTTCGACAATATTTTAAAAATTATTATTGTACAATAAACTCGACTTTTTAATAAAAGGAGGTTTTAAAAATGAAAAAAGTCGTATCATTTATTATCTGTTGCTTGTTTTTGGCTTTTCCTGTGTGCAGCTTTGTTGTAGAAGCTAGACCCCCTAACGATGGTGAGTTTGTATGGATAGAACCTAAATGCGCTCCGGGACTTTGCTTGGATGCAGATAGAGGACCAATAGAGAGAGGAGAGAATGGAGCGACGTGCAACATATGGGGTCATGTAGAAGAAGGAGCAGCATGTCAAACATGGCGTGCAAAAAGACTCGGTACGTATGGTTTGCAGTATAAATTCATTTGTTGTGCAAATAGAGGTACCAAAGCTTTGATAGAATTTGATGATAGTAGCAGAGCAGCAACTTGGGATTCAGATTGGGGTCCTAACCAAAAGTGGACTCTTACAGATGCGGGAGATGGTTACTTTTTTATAATAAATCAGCAATCAGGGCGCTATTTAACGGTAAATGGAGATTCTGCTGGATCTGAAGTTTGGGGGTACCAGTTTACCGGCTCTGACGCTCAAAAATGGCGTATACATTGATTAATTTTTTTGATAAAGCAACAGATAAAAAACTGTCACTTCACTTAACGAAAAGTGACAGTTTTTTGTGCATTTACCTATAAAGAAAAAGCTCCTCGTAGTATTTACAAGGAGCTTTTTCTTTATAATATATAAACTGTCAAAGTTTTACGTCCAAAACGATAACATTCAGCTTCAGTGTTATAGTAAACGTCTATCAAGACTCCACCGCTCCTCATAGCTCCGCCTGTATCTCCTGCAACGGCATAACCGTATCCCGGTATATAAAGTCTAGTACCATAAGGAATAACTTTAGGGTTTACAGCAACTATACCGACTTGCGTAGGGCAACCCGTTGAAGTCATTTCTACGTCGCAGTAAGCCGTGCATACCCCGCGTATAGCTTTTGAGTAATTAACATTTTGACCATTTGAATCTGTAAATGTACCGCTAGATGAAACAACCGTCATAGTTGAAGGCGATTTCTTCTTAGATTTAATGGGTTCTTTAGTACCAACTAACTTTACTTGGTCAACAGCAGGCTGTATGACGTTCTCACTTACAACTTGGCTTTCAACTAATTGCCCATCTATAAATTTTTGTTTAATAATAGTTTCTTTTATTCCGTTTGCACCAGCTGTTTCAACCTTAGTTTCACCTTTTTTTAAATCACTCGTTGTTTTAATGACGCATGAATAAGGTGTAACTTGCTGATCTTTAACTTCATTAATTTCTACCCTGCTAATGGCTATTTTCATGTCTTGATAAGTAAGCTCATCAAGGTTGACATTTATTTCATCGCTTTCACCCAAAGCTATACCTTGCTCAGACAAAAAGTCCCTTACGGTGCACTCAGCAGTGTCTAATTGTTTTGTTTCGCCGTCCACTGTAACTTCTACTTTGAATGCTCTTTTTATGTTTATTGCAATATCCTTAGGTCCGCATTCGTCAACGGTAAATTTGTCAAAACCATTTAATTTTATTCCGGCTTTTTCCAAAATATCATTTACTTCACTTTTTATAGCTGTAAGCTTAGTTACTGCTTCGCCGTCTGTTATTGTGTAATTTTTCATTGAAGCAGAAACTGACACAATAGTTGTAGAGAGTATTGAAGCTGCGATTGTCAACGATATTACCATTTTCCACTTCTTTAATAAATTATTTGATATTTTTTCCTTTAAATTCAAAATTTATCCTCCTTTTGGTCTTGTAAGTATAATATGTGAAAATAACAAAATTATAACAAAAAGTAAAAGTTAAATTTCTGAAAGTTAATAGTTTAAAATCATTTATAACTTATTTTATTATTGCTGACTTGAAATGTCAAATCGAAAAATAAAAATATTTTGTATATTTATACTATAAAATATTCATGCAAAACCCTTTTTGCACTTGTATTGTTTTTTAACAAGGCGAATTTGAGTTAATTTTTTGTGCTATAGAGAGAAAAACATATTATTACAAAATAGTTACAAATTGTAACTATTATTATTTTTAAGTTTTATTTCAGACGGATGGTAAAACCACTGTAACAAACTTGTATTTTTATGTCACGCTTGGACAAAAATTAATATTATATATTGATGGGAATATTTTTAAATGCAATGTTTTTTATGATTAAACGCCGTAAATAAAGGTAAAAATATTCTTAAATTAAGTTTAAAAATAATTTTAATTTGATATAAAAATTTCGGAGCGTGAAAGAAGTGAATATAAAACGAGGAGATATATTTTATGCAGATTTAAGTCCTGTAGTAGGCTCGGAACAAGGTGGAGTAAGGCCTGTTTTAATAGTTCAAAATGATGTTGGAAATCGTTTTAGTCCCACAGTCATAGCGGCGGCAATAACCAGCCAAAACTCAAAAGCTAATTTGCCAACACATATAACTTTAAGAGCAAGCGGAAGCGGACTTTCAAAGGATTCTGTGGTGCTTTTAGAGCAAATAAGAACTATTGATAAAAAAAGGCTAAAAGAAAAAATGGGCACACTGGACACAATATCAATGGCTAGAGTAGATGAAGCTTTAACTATCAGTTTCGGCTTATCTGAAGAATATATGATAAAAGAGGCTACGTAGAGTAGTCTCTTTTTAATAAAAATAATTTTACGTACTTCATTACATAAACTGTTAGAAGATTTAGATTAAAGAATACTTATAAAGTGGAAGTTATCCTTGACAGTAATAATTTAACTATAGTATAATAATTCCGTGGTATATCATAAAAATATAGTTAAGGAGAAAACATAATATGAATTACAAAAAAATATTATCAATTTTTCTAGTAGTAGCTTCTTTACTTGCAACAGTTGGGGTAAATTCGGGATTAACGTGCTTTGCAGGAAGATATTACACTGAATCAGAGCAAAGAGAGCATGACATACGAGAAATGAAAAGGCTCTTGAAATTAATGGAAAAAGCAGAAGCAAAACCTGCAAAGCAAAAGAGTCCTTCTTTATGGAGTAATATTAAATTTATGTTTAAATCTCATTTTGCAGCGATAGTAGGTATAGCAGGATCTATGGCATCGATTTTCGCAATTATCGGGGGGATATTTGGTGCAGTAACTTCTTATAAATGCTATGTTGACAGTGGTTCTTTTACGTGTTCGGGGTTGAGTAAGTTTATCAAAAAATACAAAGATACAATTGGATCTAATGCGTCTTCTATTTTGGGGTTTGTACAAGATATAACTAGAAATATTCACATTGTGATTACACCACAACAAAGTTAGGAATTAATTACGTAAATATAAGCTATACAATCATGACCACGCCTAAGAGATGTGGTATGGGGAGCCATATAAGGTCATAATAGAGCCAGCCATCTCAAGATGGCTGGCTCTCACTGTGTTCAAGCTTAAGAGAACTGATTATTTACTACCCTTAAAAGGGCCTTACGTATTCTTTTAGTTTTAAGTTTGTCCATAATTTGACCTTCTTTTTCTTGCTCTCTAATACATTTTTGTATCGTTGTAGTATTTAGACCCACTGTACTTACATAATGTCCATCTGTCCAGGAATATCTGTTACCAAATTTGTACTTTAAGTTTGTATGTTTTTCAAATATTATCATTGCACTTTTTCCTTTTAGATACTACATAATTTGCGATATGCTATATTTTAGCATGAATACTACATGATACTCGCATAATCATTTACCATATGATAAACTTTGTGCCATAAACAACACCTTTCTTTAATGGCTTGAACTTCATCTCACGCGCATAGCGTGCTATTTTTGAACTACGCAAAGCGCAGTTACCTATGTTAAAACGTAATAAAAATCTCCGGAAACCCGGAGATTTTTTTATTCTTTCGGTATACCCAATAGGTCAATTAAGGTTTTCTGTGTTTCCTCTTGCGAAAATTCTTTCGTCATTTCATTATTTCTATTTCCCCCTGAAACAACAGCTAAGTCGGGCTCATTTATTTTTTCATCGCCTGGTTGCTTTTTATTCTTTTTATTTTCCATCTTCATTCCTCCTTTTCATTAGTATTTATATTATACCACAGTTTACACTTAAAGTAAATATCATATATAAATTTTCTTATTTTCGCTGTAAAATAGTTAAAACTATATAACTAATGTTCCATTGTCAGAACTTATTACAACGAAAATTTGTTCCTCTAAACCTGTTTGAGCATTTATATAAACTAAAACTTTGTCTTTATTTTCACCTGTACATTCAAACTCGTAACATAAAACTTCATTCAGTCCCGCTGTCGGTATCACTGCTAGGTTACCATCCTCAGGTTTTAAATATTTACTAAGTTTCCCCTTAGCCTCATCTTGAGTAATAATTTTACCAGGTAAATTTCTGTCACTGTGGTTCATTAAATAGCCTGTGGAATTATAAGACATTATTTCTCCATTATCCAGAGCCACGCCTATTTTTATCAGATCAGGATAGCATATTACGTTGTTTTTAGAGTAAGCATAATTTATTGTACAAATGCCGTTATTTATGGAATAGTAACTTTCTTTCATATCACCCATATTACTTTTTGACATAAACTCCTTAGCTAAGTGCGAAGCTTCATTGAAACTTAATTTAACGTCTGAAATTTCTCGATTTTTAAGAATGTAATTTACATACCCGCCTTGTTTAGTAACAGAAATCTCCGCTGAATTTGTCTTAAATTTGTATTCAGGTAAATTTCCGCTGGTTTCAGAAACATATTCTAAATTTGCAACGTTATTGCCCCCCAAAAACTTGACAATATTTTCTTTGGCTTGTTCCTTAGAAACTTCAGGAACATTTTCTAAAAATTTTGATTTCATCCTAGTTATATGATCCGAAAATGGTCCATCGTAAATCAGAGATGGGTAATTTGTAAAGTTGTCGTTCATCTCTTTAAAAGCTGTAGCTAACACATTATTCTTAGACTCATTTTCGTTTAAATTGCTAAAAGCTGTCGAAATTTTGCTTTTGTCAATTTTCCCCGAATCTAAATGTGCTATTATTTCCTTCAAATCAGAATTGACCGTTTTTGCATACTCCCCTAGTTTCTTTAAATTTTCCATTTCTTCATCAGTTGCAGTTTGTCCCTTAGATATAGTTGAAGTTAAATAGTTTGCAAAGTCTCCCGTTTGGCTTACGAATTTATTAATGTTATCTAACCCTAAATAATCTACAGGTAGCTGCTCTAACGCCATTTTTGCTGCCACAGTTTGTGAAATTATTTTATTAGCAAGACCAAACTGTTGCGGCATTGTGTTTGCATATATTCCCTTGTTCATAGTCACTTCTAAAGTCGATATAGAATCTGATAGTTCATTTAAAGAGCGCAAGTAGCCATACTCTATGTCTCGTTTATACTTGTTGGCTAATGTGTACCCCGAAGTTGCAAGTAATATTAAAACTACTCCTATAAACGTAGAAAAACTTATTAACTTTACTTTTCGTCTTAATACCGAGGTTTTCGTCATGAGGTATTCTCCTTTACAAGAATCTTTACAGCATTTTGTCTTTCTGTAGCGCGCGGCTGCGCCGCAGCAAAATACCGTTTTGCTGCAAATAATCTTTTCTTACCGAAAAGATTATTTAAATGCGAAAAATTTTTTCGCATTTGCGCAGCCGCGCGCCAAGTACAATCCAAAAAATTATACAATAAAAATATTTTTCCCAAATAAGTGAAAATATTCATATTTTAATATTAAGTACACTATTTTAATGCAGGTATTTATAGTGTATAATATGAAAGTGAAATATCCTGTTTGTTTCACAATTAAGGAGGAAAAATCATTGCGCGAAATATATTTAGATAATAGTGCAACGACTAAAGTATGTGAATCTGGAATAGAAAAAGCAACTGAAATGATGAGAGAAAATTACGGGAATCCATCTTCTCTTCACGATAAAGGGTTTCAATCTCAAAAAGAAATAGAAAACGCTAGGAAAATCATAGCGAAAGAGTTATCTACCGAAAGTGACGAAATTTATTTCACGTCTGGCGGTACAGAAAGCAATAACTTAGCGATATTTGGCTCTGTGAACTCCATGAGAAGACGAGGAAATAAGATTGTAACTACAGCGATAGAGCATTCTTCAGTTTATGCTTCGTGTAAAGAACTTGAAGAGAATGGTTTTCAAGTAGTATATTTACAACCAGATGCTACAGGTTGTATAAAAAAAGAACAAATATTAAGCGCTATAGATGAAGACACTATCCTAGTAAGTTTAATGATGGTGAATAATGAAGTAGGGTCAATCTTGCCTGTTGAAGAAGTCCGAAAATGTATAGAGCAGAAGCATTCACCGGCTGTTTTTCACGTTGACGCTGTACAAGCTTTCGGAAAAATACCGGTAAAAGCTAACAAAATTAAGGCGGACTTAATATCCATTTCGGCTCATAAAGTTCATGCGCCAAAAGGTGTCGGAGTTTTATATAAAGCCAAAAATAAAAGAATTCATCCTATAATTTTCGGAGGAGAACAGCAAGATAAAATTCGACCGGGCACGGAATCAGCTCCACTTATAGCAGCGTTTGGTGCAGCTGTGAGCGAATTTGAATTGGAAAAAAATTACGAAAAAGCTACTTTATTAAAGGAGTACCTGACAGAACAATTATCAAAAATTGACGGCATAATGTTAAACTCTGGGGAAAATGCTCTCCCGTACGTCGTAAACTTCTCCACAGGAAATATAAAAGCTGAAACCATGTTACACTTTTTATCGTCTAGAGGCGTTTATGTATCGGGTGGCTCGGCCTGCGCTAAAGGTAAAAAAAGCCGCGTGCTAAAGGCTTTAGGGTTTGACGACAAAAGAATAACTTCATCTATAAGGGTAAGCTTCTCGAAGTACAACACAAAAGATGATATCGATGGGTTCATATTCTATTTAAAGGAAGGCATAAATACTTTAGTAAAAAGTTGATAAAGGATGTATTTTATGAAGGAAATTATATTAATAAAAATTGGCGAAATAGTTCTAAAGGGTCTTAACAGAAAAAACTTTGAAAGTAGGCTAGTTAAAAATATAAAGAAGAAGGTTGAACCATTTGGAGATTTTTCTGTAGAAAATTTGCAGTCAACCATAACACTTATACCGAAAGATGATAGCATAGATCTTGACGAAGTTTTACAAGAGATCGCGACAGTTTTCGGTATAGCTAATTTTTCAAGAGCTGCCATATGCGAAAAAAACATGGATTCTATAAAAGAAACCACTGTTGCTTATTTAAAAGATACTTTGGAAAATTTAAAAACCTTCAAAGTGGAAACTAAACGCTCAGATAAAAAATTTCCTTTAAAATCCCCTGAGATTTCACGAGAAATCGGGGGATACATACTTGAACACTTTGAAAACTTAAGCGTAAATGTTCTAAATCCGGACATTATAGTTACAGTGGAAATAAGAGATCACAACGCTTTCATACGCGGCAACGCCATAGAAGGGGCAGGCGGCATACCGAGTGGAATGGGAATCAAGGCGGTTACACTTATTTCAGGTGGAATTGACAGTCCTGTTGCTTCTTACATGATGGCAAAAAGAGGTCTTGAGCTCACTGCGGTTCATTTTGCAAGCCCACCGTATACAAGCCCTCGAGCAGAAGATAAAGTAAAAAGGTTGCTTGAAAAGGTAGCTAGGTACAGTAATCGCATAGAGATGATAACTGTGCCGTTTACACACATACAAGAAGAAATAAAAAGCAAATGTCCCGAGGATTTATTTACCATAATAATGCGAAGGTTCATGATGAAAATTTCTGAAAAAATAGCGGAACGCCGGGGGTGTTTAGCTTTAATCACAGGGGAAAGTTTGGGACAAGTTGCCAGCCAAACCTTACAGGCTATTTATTGCACCAACTCGCCTGTCAGTATGCCTATATTTAGACCATTGATAGGGATGGATAAAGATGAAATTGTGGCTATTTCTAGGAAAATAGATACATTTAACATTTCAATAGAACCATACGAAGATTGCTGTACCGTCTTTACTCCGAAACATCCCAGAACTAAGCCAAAACTTGACGACGTTTTGGAAGCTGAAAATCGTTTAGATGCAGACTGTCTAATAGTTGAAGCTTTAAATGGGATATCTGTGACTATTGTATATTAACGAAGGAGATGGGAAATTGAAAAAGGAATATGCGGATAATAAAAAGAAGAAAATCTTATTTTATAATATCTTAATAATTATAAGTGTTATAGTACTACTCGTTTCCGGATATTTTTTGTTAAAGATTCTCGTCATTGACCCTCGTAAAAATGAAAATACAATTGATGAAATACAGAAAATATATTACAGTAACAATAATGAAGATAATGACAGCGAGGAACCTGTTACTCCGATCGGTTTGGAAAATCTGCTGCAGATTAATAGCGATATAAAGGGATGGATAAAAATTGAAAATACGCCTATAGATTATCCTGTTTTGTATTCAGATTTTTATTTATACCACAACTATAAAAAGGAATACTCAAAATACGGCAGCATCTTTATAGACAGCATTTGCAATATCGACACGAACCCCAAAAATGTTTTGCTGCATGGGCACCACATGAACAACGGCAGTATGTTTGCATACATTTGTAAGTTCGCAGATTTAAGCTTCTATAAATCAACTCCGGTTTTCACTTTCGATACAATCAAAAGCAAAAACAAATGGAAAATAATATCTGTATTTAAAACCAACGCAAACCCAGAGAATGGTGAACTTTTCCCGTATTTAACTTCTAATTTCAAAAGCAAAGATTCTTTTTTGGAATATATTTACAAGGTAAAAATTCGTTCTATCATCGACACACCTGTAGATGTAAACGAAAACGATGAACTTATCACTCTTTCAACTTGCTCATATGAATTAAAAGATTTCAGAACTGTCGTTGTAGCGCGAAAAGTTCGTGATGGAGAAGATATTTCAGTCGATGTCGCACAAGCTAAATATAATCCTTCACCGCTATATCCGGATGCATACTACAGCAAGTACGGTGGAGCCAAGCCAGATGTCACCAGTTTTAAAGAATCTTTAAAAGCTGGGAAACTTAGTTGGTACAAAAATACAAATTAAGGAGGATAAATAAAATAAACTAAAATGATAGGAAATTCTGAAATAATAAAGTCCAAAAATAAATTTGCAAACAAAAAAGATTTGATGCTAATCGCGGGTCCTTGTGCCGTAGAGTCTTTTGATCAGCTTTACGAAGTGGCAAGTCATATAAAAAACTTGGGTGGGGAATATTTACGCGCAGGTGCATTTAAGCCCAGAACCTCGCCGTATTCCTTTCAAGGACTAGGCAAAGAAGGGCTGGAGATCTTAAAAAAAGTAGGAACTCTGTTAGATATGAAAACCGTCACAGAAGTTACATCAGAGAAAAATTTAGAGTTAGTTTCTGAGTATTGTGACATAGTCCAAATAGGCGCAAGAAATATGCAAAACTTTGAGCTTTTAAAGTCTGTAGGTAGAATAAAAAAACCGGTTATATTAAAGCGTGGGATGGGAAACACCATAAAAGAATGGCTACTTGCCGCTGAATACGTACTGTCTCAAGGAAATTATGATGTTATTTTATGCGAAAGAGGAATTAAAACATTTGAAACTGCCACCAGAAACACTTTAGACATTTCTTCAGTTCCCGTAGTTAAAGATTTAAGCTTTTTGCCGGTAATAGTCGATCCATCACATGCTTGCGGCAACAAAAAATATGTAGAAGCTTTGGCTTTAGCTTCTGTGGCGGCAGGTGCTAACGGAATTATGGTAGAGGTGCACCCAAACGCAGGAAAAGCTAAATCGGATGCTCATCAGCAAATCGGTTTGTCGGAATATGCTACCCTGGTGAGAAAAATTAAGGCAGTACATAGTGCTATTAATACATTTTAGTTTATAATAAAATAGTGGATCCCATTGCATATTTAGGATCCACTGTTTTTACTTTATAAACATAAATTATGCTTTGTTTGCGCTGCCTAAGACGTTCGTGATTTTCCTTGAAACCATCTCATAAATAGCTTCACGCGCTGGAGCTAAATACTGGCGAGGGTCAAAGTGCGATGGATTTTCATCAAAATGTTTTCTAATGGTGGCTGTCATAGCTAAACGTAAGTCGGAGTCTATATTTATTTTACAAACCGCCATTTGAGCAGCTTTTCTCAACATATCTTCAGGTATCCCAATTGCATCCGGCATTTTACCTCCATGCTCGTTTATCATGTGGACGAACTCCGGTATAACAGAAGAGGCACCATGAAGCACTATCGGGAAATTAGGAAGCCTTTTTTCTACTTCTTCTAGTATGTCAAATCTTAACTGTGGCTTCTGGCCTGGCTTAAATTTATATGCTCCGTGACTCGTTCCTATAGCTATAGCCAAAGAATCAACCCCAGTGCGGGTTACAAAATCTTCAACCTGTGCAGGGTTTGTGTAGGAAGCGTCCTTATCGTTTACGTTTACATCGTCCTCTATGCCTGCAAGACGACCGAGTTCAGCTTCAACTGTAACGTTTCTAGGATGAGCATATTCAACAACCTTTTTAGAAAGAGCAACATTCTCTTCGTAACTTAAGTGCGAGCCGTCAATCATGACAGAAGTAAACCCTCCATCTATACAGCTCTTGCAAAGCTCAAAACTGTCACCATGATCGAGGTGCAGCGCTATTGGCTGAGGTGTTTCTAAAACCGCTGCTTCAACTAACTTAGTAAGGTAATTATGGCTCGCATATTTTCTGGCACCAGCCGAGACTTGCAAAATAAATGGTGAGTTCAAATCTTTACATGCTCTGGTTATACCCTGTACTATCTCCATGTTATTTACATTAAATGCACCGATAGCATATTTGCCTTCATAAGCTTTCTTAAACATCTCTTTAGTATTCACTAATGGCATAAAAACACTCCTTAATAAAAAATTACAAATCAATTATACAATAAAATATCATGGATTAAAATCTTTTTAATGAAATTAATATCTTTATTTTTTAAATATTAATTTAGAACAAGTGAGTATAATATGTAAAAATAAAAGAAAAATGCAGATCTTTATAACCTAAGTTAATTTTATCGCGATTTGTTGTTGACAATAACTTTGCAGCATGATAAAATTACTTTGGCATTAAAATTATAAAATTTAGGAGGAATAAAAATGTCAACTTTTATGCAAAAACCGCATGAAGTAGAACGTAAGTGGTATGTTCTAGACGCAAAAGGTAAACCACTGGGACGAGTTGCAGCTAAAGCAGCTGTATTGCTTAGAGGAAAACACAAACCAACCTTTACGCCTCATGTTGATTGCGGTGATCATGTTATTATTATAAATTGTAAGGACGCTAAATTAACAGGAAATAAACTAACTCAAAAGTTTTATTATCGCCATACAGGTTATATAGGTCACTTAAAGGAAGTCAGATATGACAAGCTTATGACAGAAAGACCAGACAGAGCTATGATGCTAGCTGTTAAAGGTATGATACCTGATACAACCATCGGTAGAAAAGCATTAACAAGGCTGAGAGTTTTTGCAGGCAATGAACATTGTCATGAAGCTCAAAAACCAGAAAATTTAGATATATAAAGAAAGGAGCAGCACTATGTACGATAATACATCATATCTTTACGGAACCGGAAGAAGAAAAAGTTCAATAGCTAGAGTTAGAGTCTACAAAGGAACAGGAAAAATTATAATTAATGGCAGAGATATAGACGATTATTTTGGTCTTGAAACTCTGAAACTTATTGTTCGTCAACCGCTTATGCTTACAAATACAAATGAAATGTTCGACATTAAGTGTACAGTTGCTGGCGGCGGTGTTACCGGTCAAGCTGGAGCTATACGTCATGGAATTTCCAGAGCATTACTTCAGTACGATGCTGAGAATCTTCGTCCTGTACTTAAAAAAGCAGGTTTCTTAACGCGTGACCCAAGAATGAAAGAACGTAAAAAATACGGTCTCAAAGCAGCACGTCGTGCTCCTCAGTTCTCAAAGAGATAATAAGTACGAAATTAAAACCACCAGCGATCTGGTGGTTTTTAATTACGTTATAACCAAGAGAACTAGGCTTTGCGTAGTTCAAAAACCGTGCGCCATGGGAGTGAGATTAAGACTAGAGTAAAAACAACACCTTTAAGAGTATAATAGAGAAGTTCAAGTCACTAAAATAGAGAGGTGTTGTTTATGGCGCAAAGTTTATCATATAGTAAATAGTTATGCAAATATCATATAATATTCACGCAGGAATATAGCCAAAAGATAATATATTAACAAATTAAGAGCAGATATGCACAAGATAATAAAAGATTTATGTAAGTGTAAAGGAATAGAAATAGTAGAAGGACATATGATGTCAGATCATGTGCACTTGCTATACATCAATATCACTAAAATATAGCATATCGCAAATTATAGATTGTCTAAAAGGGAAAAGTGCCATGATAATATTTGAAAGACATGCAAATTTCAAGTGCAAATTTGGGAACAGACATTTCTTGGCAGAGGGGTATCATGTAAGTACAGTAGGTTTAAATACTGCAATGATACGAAAATATATTAGAGAGCAAGAAAGAGAAGATCAAATATGAATAAACTTAAAACTAAAGAATAGACCCTTTTAAGGATAGCAAGTAATCGGCCCTCTTAGGTTTGAACACAGTGAAAGCTAGCTGTCTTGAGATAGTTGGCGCTCTTATGCCCTTATATGTCTTCCCACGCCACGCCTCTTAGGCGTGGTCATGGTTTATATCGGTATTATATGCAAGCTACGTTATTTTAACATTCACATAGTAACTGCCAAAGGCCCAGCATTTGCCACTTGAATCAACAACTATTTTTGCTGGAAGTTCTGCAGTGCCTGAAAAGTCCTCTTTGCCTGAAAGATCAACCTGTGCACTTACGTTTTGACTATTTATATTTTTAAGCTCAGATAACGGTCCTTCCACTTTAACATTTAAGTTCAAAGTAGTCGGTGAGGCACTTTTCCCGCTAGGTAAATTTATAAAATCAAACTTGTTTACGTTCACGTTTTTTGAAAATATAGTACCCATATTTAACTTCAATTTCGCCGAATACGTGTTACTTAAATTCTTACATCCGCTTGGAATTTTTAAAGCCAAATCAAACTCCTTATGAGAATTGTCAACCTTAGAAAAATCTAAGGGTTCGAGTTCTATCTTGTCTAGCGAGTTTAAGATATCACTAGAGCCTGCTATTTCTATCCTTGAAGGGGTAACGCTGATTTGATTTGAATAAAGGTCAAGTCCGCTAGGCTTATTTGTAAAAGTAGGAGATACCCTTACAAGTTTTTTGTCCAATATTGCTATTGTGGCATCTGTCTTAGATGCGCTTAAACTTAACATGGAAAGAGACACCTTTTTATTTTCGCTATCGTAAAGGCTTATCAGCAAGTCAGAAAACGTTGTAGTCTTCGTGATAGTATCTTTTATTTCGCTTTCTACACAAGCTTTAGTTATGTTTGAAACTATAGATTCAGGACCGGAAACAGTCACACTTGTCTCTGACAGTGAAACCGGACTGGAAAAACTGTTTGAATCCGCTTTATACGATATCTCTGGTACTATATCCAGTGTTTTGCTTTTGTATCTATCTACAAAGACGTTTATAAACCTCGGCGATACACTTGAAATGATATCGTAATCTGTTAATATACCGCTTTTTTTCGCGCCAAGCTCCAGTGTGTAATTTCCTGTAGTATTTATGAGCCCCGCTGATTGCTGCGCAAAGATTTGAATATTATCTTTGGAAAGTTGTCCCAAGACTATCCTATTACCACTCACAGATACTTCCGCTGTTACGTCATCTATGCCAAAAACGACCAGCCCATCTTGATGTGATTCTTCTGAAAGCGCAACAGTTATAGGTATATTTGATATGGTTTTTGACGAAACTTCCGAGCTACTCGTTGAAAACTTAATCCATAAAAAGAAAGAAATGATTATAGAGAAAACTAAAACGAATTTATTGTTATAGAATAGTTTCCTAAGATTTACCCTTTTTAGATTCATTTTTAATTATCCTCCTTATAGAATTAACAATCTGTTTCTTCACGTTACTTTCTTCTATATCAGAGAAAAATAAATCATCCAGCTTATTTTTTAAATGCTCCTTTGTGTAATTTCTAGTTAAAACTCCATTCAAAGCAAGTGAGATGTTACCGGTTTCCTCCGAAACAACAACCGCTACAGCGTCGGAAATTTCCGTTATACCAAGAGCTGCTCTGTGTCTGGTGCCAAGCTCCGCACTTATAGATTGATTTTTCGTAAGAGGCAATATACACCCTGCCGCAAAAGCCTTATCTCCCCTAATAACCAGCGCTCCGTCATGAAGCGGAGCTTTGTTGAAGAATATATTTCCAATTAAAGGAATAGAAGGGGTCGCATTTATAACAGTTCCTGTGTCTACTATATCGCCAAGCTTGGTCTCCCTTTCAAAAATCAAAAGTGCACCGGTTTTACTTTTTTGCAAAACACTCACAGCATCCACCACTGCGTTTATGCAATCTTTTTTTTCTTGTATCCCAATAGAATCGTATTTGTAATATGCCCGTGGGTTTAATTTTTTACCCAGTTTGTTTCGGCCTATTTGTTCAAGTATGCTTCTCAGTTCAGGTTGAAAAACTATTAACACTGTAATAACTGCAAATTCAAAAAATTTGTTTAATAAATTGCTCAACATAACGAAATGGAGCTGTGATGATAAAAAGTAAGCTATTATTAAAATTAAGATACCCTTAACTAGTTGACTGGCTCTGGTTTCCCTTATAATTCGAATGAAATGATATATCACAAAAGATGTTATAGCTATGTCGAGGAAATCGGTAAAACTAAAAGTTTTCATCAGACTTATGAAAGAGTTAAAGTTGTTGATTAAAAAATCCATAAATTTTCTCACTCCGTAGAAAAATGTATTTTCATTTGATTTTTTTATCCTTTTTCTTTATTACGTATATAGCAATTATAACACAAATTGCTGAAATAGCAAAAAATACAATAAAATTAAAATTACCCTTCACCAGAACCAAGTCATCACTGTCTAAGCTTGTGCCCTTTTGAATTTTTTCATTTAGATCTACAATTTCAGAACCACTTCCTGAAGAGCTTTTACTTGAAGATGAAGAACTACTTGACTTTTCAGCCTTCAGGGTTTCTTCTTTGCTCAACCGCTTCACAGTGACTATGTATATTTTTCTGGCTTTTCCATCAGAGCCAGTAACAGTAACTTTTATGTCTGTGCATTTGCCCGCAGCGTTTAAGGTTGTTCTGCTAACTTTTACTTTTGCATCTTCATCTTTAGCTGTTGCGGTCATTTCTAACTTGCTTTTGTTGTATGGAACTTTTACTTCATAGTGAGTAATGTTGGGGTCAAATGCTGGAGAAAGGCTATAGTCTTCTGCCAAAAGCGAAGATAGATTACAGTCAGGTTGGGGGCTTTGTGATATCGTCAAGTTTGTGCTTTCAAATGCGGCAACTGGTATTTTCTCTGCTTCATAGTTCCCAAGTCCTTCTACATTCCCTGAAACTTTTGTACTTCCGATGGTCGCGTTGGACAGTACCTTAAAGTTGACTTCTAAAAAGCAAACCGAGTCATTTGAATCGATGTTTATCCCTTTTTCGTCTGTTAAAAAAATAACTTGAAGTTCGTTGCCATTAAAATACGTCTTAAAATTTTCTTTACCATATTTTGAGTAAATACTGGTATACTTAAGTTTTGCTGTATCGAATTTTAACTTTAGCAAAAAAGTGGAAATATTTATGCTGCTGTCCGGCTCAATGAATAAGTTCAAAGTGAGTTCCTCAGCGGGCGAAACAATGTTGCTACTTGGTAATAAATAAAAATTTGCAGAGGAAGCCGATACTACAGAAGACACGCAATTAAACAAAAAAGCCAGCATTAAGACCAACTTCAAAAATCTTGACATAATATCAAATCCTTCGACTTAAACTTTTGTTAATATTATATCATAAAAAATAAATAAGCAAATTTTATTATTGTTTATCACGAATAGAACATTATTTTTATAATCAGGCAGGAAAGTATGTAGCTGGATAAATCTGCAATAACCGCCGAACGTAAGGTATGTCTTGTTTTTTTTATGTTTATTGCTCCAAAATACACTGCGATGGTATAAAATGTGGTTTCTGTGGACCCCATAAGTACAGAAGCTATTCTTCCTACTTGGCTGTCTGGTCCACAACTTGAAAAAATTGAATCTAACAAAGCCAATGACCCACTTCCCGAAATCGGCCTCAGAAGCATTAAAGGAACGACTTGACTGGGAACACCTATTTTAGATACGAGAGGGTTTATGAAAGACGAAAAAATATCCAAAGCTCCGGAGGCCTTTAGCATCGTGATAGAAGTTATTAGAGCGATTAGAGATGGTGCTATTGAGAAAGTTGACATTAGTCCTTCTTTAGCGCCGGACAGGAAAGTATCGAAAACTTGTATTTTTTTAAAAAGTCCAAAAGCGACTATTATGAGGATAAAGCATGGCACTATGTAAAAACTAAATCTGTTCAATTATATCTCCCACTTTTATTTTATTTAAAAAGCAAACTTCATTTATTTTTTGAAAACAGTTTTGAAAAGCAAACTCCTACTATTAAAGACAATGCTGAAACGATCCAAATAGCGGGCATAACTTCAAAGGGAGATGCGGAACCATGTTTTTGCCGCAATATGGTTAACATAGTCGGAACGAGCTGTATAGATGCCGTATTCATCACCACGAAAGTTACCATGCTGTCGCTTGCAATGCTTTTATTAAAATTAGTTTTATTCATTTCTTTCATGGCGGCTATGCCAAAAGGCGTGGCGGCATTGCCGAGTCCCAAAAGGTTTGCGGTGATGTTCATACATATGGTTTTAATCACGGGTGAGTTGTTATCATATTCCGGAAATATTTTTTTTAATATAGGTGCAAAACATTTCGATAAAATAACTGTAATCCCGCTTTTATCTGCTATTTTTAGAAGACCTGTCCATAGTGCCATCATGCCTGAAATCGAAATGAGCAAATCAATTGCATTTTTAGTGCCTGAAAAAATAGCGTCCGAAACATATTCAATCCTTCCTGTAACAACAGAACAAACAACGCTTATAATTATAATAGCGGCCCATATGTAGTTTAACATATTATCTCCCCTTCGTCCGTCTAAAGCTAAATATATTGGGGCAGCAAAACAAATATTATTTGTTTTGAGTTTTCAACTTATAAAAACCGTTGACAAATTAATCTATAAATAGTATTATTATGTTATGTTAATGTTTTAAATCTCATAATGAAAAATAAAAATACTAAATTTTTAACTTTGAAAGGAAGAAAATGTAAAAATGAAAGCTACAGGAGTTGTTCGTCCAATCGATAATTTAGGAAGAATAGTTTTACCCATAGAATTAAGGCGAATTATGAATCTTAATGAAAAAGATCTTCTTGAAATATTTGTTGATGATAACAGGATTATTTTGGAGAAATATCAAAAGTCTTGCGTTTTTTGTGGCAATACAGACGATATCGTCGAGTTTAAAGATAAGACCATCTGCAAAAATTGTATTGCAGAATTAGAAAAATAAATTCATAGGTTCAAAAGATCTACATTGTGAATGTAAGAGTACACACCTATTGAAAAATAAGGAAAAACAAAAAACGTCGGTAATATTAAGGGCTGCAATAAAAAAAGCATCGAAGTGAATGTCGCAAACACATTAAATGATTTTGAACTGGTTAGTTTGTTTAGAGTTTTTATGTTTTCCTTTTTTTGTACGTTTAAGTTGTTATCAACTTTACGCTGAGCTTGTATATATGGTAGGACAAAGTTTTTAGGTCCAAATTTTATAAAAAAGTAAATCCCTACTAAAAGTATTAAAATAGAAATAATTACAGTGAGTGAAAGAAAAGTTTTTTCTTTTTCACTCGCTGTTTGCATTCTTATGCAGGAATATATGAAAAGCATAATCTCAGGCGTTAAGAACAGTGCTGTCGGAATTAAAACCCTGAAATACATAAGAAATTTAAAATATATCGCTCTAAAAAAAAGCTTAAAGTTTTTATAATAACGAAAAATAGATGTAACTTTTACATCTTTATCACTCGTAAGGTCGCTAAAAAATGAAAGTATACCGTACTCAAGCGGTATGAGCAATATAAAGTTTAAAATGAGTAATATTACCGAACAGATGAAAAATGTTGTTCTGTTTGTATCTTTTATCGGTTTTAAAAACTTATAAAAAGCATGGTTGAAGGTACTGATGTGTGATTCGTCTTTTAATGCTGAAAAAGAAACAAACAAAAAAAGAAATGATTTCAAAAAACTTTGAAGTATTTTTAAAATCATAATAAACATTATTGGTCTCCAATATTTAAATATTTTTTTGTTGTTCTTTTTTTTTACTTCTTTAATGTTTAACTTTCCGCTTAACTTTGAAAATTCTATTGTTTCCATATTTTTATTCCTTATTTTTGTTTGAAAATAATTTGCTCCTTGCCTATAGAAATCAAAAAACAAATGCATAGCAGAACTAAAACTAAACTCTGTCCGCCAAAGACTAAACTGGTGTTTTCAAAATGATAACTCTTTGAGTTAAAAGTCTGCACAGTGTACTTCATATTGCATAAAATAAGCTGAGTTATGCCTGAGGACAAAACGCCATGCGCTAGCCTAAACAAAACAAATTTAACTTTGCTGAAATTTATTTCTTTCAACATAGAGAAAATTTGCATCTGTACACATATCCCACCCCACGATATAAAAAAAGATAACACCGGCAAAGGCACGTGATATTTTATGCCGGTAAGACTTCCTGAGGTTATTTCCAGGAGCATTGGCACGACAGACTGAGCTACGTTGCTACTTACACCGACATTTCTTAATATTTCCAGAAAATATGTGTTTATTCGGCTGTTTTGAAATATTTCTAAAAACGAAGAAAACAGTATAACAAGAGTACAAATTTGAAACATATTTTGTGTTGCCTTAGCGCTTGAAACAATGAGCGCATTTGAAAAATTTTCGGAGCTACTTTCTTTGCTAATGTTGTAAGTTTCCTTAGTTGAAGCAATACCGCTGATTAAACCTAAAATGAAAACAGGAATAATGTGAGACACAAAAAGAATAAGACCTATTTTCTTATCTCTAAGCAAAGTTTCACCCAGCACACTTATGATGAAAGCGGGACCTCCCGCCACTGTGAAATATAACATACGCTCAGCCTGCTTTTCAGAAACGAGACCTTTTTTCCAAAGAGCTACCACTCCATTTGCGCCAGTGGGGTACCCGCCAAGCAAGCTAACTAAAATAGTTGAACCTGCACATCCTGGCAAATTAAAGAAAAGCTTAGTAAACGGGTTAAGTAAATATCCCATTTTTTCTGATAACCCTGAATTTACAACTAAAAGAGAAATAATTATAAATGGTAAAAGAGTCGGAATAAGCGTATTTAAGCAGTAATTCAAACCGATTTTGGCTCCTGTGGAAGCATATTTAGAGAAAATAAAAAAGTTTGAAATAACAAATAAGATAATCACATTTTTCATAATATCTTTTTTGCTACTTTTTAAACTTACAACCATTCTTGGCTCACCTCAACTAATATATATGCTATGCTGTTATTTTTATTGATATATAAGCATATTTATTTGGAAAGAGGTGAAACGATGAGTGCTTGGTGGAAAAAGGAAAATAGTAAACTTAATAAAATAATAAATCCGGATAAAATGCCGTTTGGAACCATGCCAAATTCTTCACATTTTGAAATTAACTCAAACCGTGAAGTTATTGTAGAAGGCAGTAAGGGAATACTCCAGTACGATGAAAATATTATAAGGGTAAATATGGGAAATATGATAGTTTCGTTCAGCGGGCGCAAATTATCGCTAAAGTGTCTAAGCACGGACTCTTTGATCGTTGTAGGGTTTATTACGTCTATAGAGTTTATAACTTAAAGGAGGAATCATCAGTGCTATTTATTATTAGATTCCTCTTTGGATATGTTGTTTTTACGGCCAAAGGTTCATTTCCGGAAAGGTTCATGAACTTAACAGCAAGATACGGAATCAGTTTGTGGGATATCAAAAAAGACGATGAAACCTTTTCCGCGAGCTGTATGGCTTCGGAATATAAAACCTTGAGGAAAATAGTAAAAAAGTCTTTCATGAAAATAAAAATTAAAAAGAAAAAAGGACTCCCTTTTATCTTAAGGAAATATAGAAAAAGAAAAGGTATTTTAGTTGGCGTGCTATCTTTCTTTTTGATAATATATGTACTTTCGTTACATATTTTTACCATAAACGTTAACGGAAACATCGACATAAGTGAAGATGAGATCAAACAAACACTGTCAGAACTTGGTGTAGTTCCAGGCATTTTAAGCAAAAACGTAGACTCTTCATTGATAGAAAACTCCATAATGTCAAAGTTTAATAATATCTCTTGGACATCTGCAAATGTAATTGGAAGTCATTTGGATATTGAGATAAGCGAAAAGGTATCTCCTCCAGATATAGTGGACGAAAAACCATGCAATATCGTAGCAGCTTGCGATGGCTTTGTGACCAGGGTAGAAATTTACAGCGGCAAAAGAGAAGTTAACGTAGGAGATGCTGTTGTGAAAGGACAGCTGTTAGTTAACGGTATTGTTGAGGACGAATTTGGAAATAACTCATTGCCCGGTGCAAATGCAAAAATATTTGCTCGGACGAAAAGAGTCATCACAGAAGAAGTTCCGATACAAGATTTTGAAAATGTAAGAACCGGCAAAGTAAAAAAAATAAGGAAATTGAAAATTTTAGCTATAGATGTTCCACTTTTCGTTGGTAAATGCAGTAAAGAAAACTACGAACAAGAAGTTAGCACTAATACACTTAAGATTTTCGGGAAAGAGTTGCCAATTTCCATTTATAAGGAAAGCTGGTATCAATATAAGAACGAAAAGGTCAAGAAAGATAAATCACAGGTTATAGACTTAGCGGAGAAAAAAGTAGTGGAACAAGAAAATAAATTTGATAATGTAAGAATTATAAGCAAAGAAAAAAATGGCAAATGGGTTGACAATAAATATTTACTCAAAGTTACATATGATTGTGAAGAAGATATCGCGCAAAAAGATTTAATTAAAACTGAGTAATTAATCGTCAAAAACTTGTCAAAATAAACAACTGCTCATACGGATTATATCACTATTCATTGTAATATCTTACAAAAGTGAAAAAATTGATATTTTTTTAATGACTTTTATATTTCACCATGATATAATAATATATAAATATTTCTGTAATTTGTAGTTTATATATGAATAACTGCTTATACTACATTGATCATCGCAAGATAAAATATCAATCGAAAGAGGTTTTGGACTGTGGAAAAGATTAAAGTTATTATTAACAACAATCAAAAAGAAGTGAAGATTCCAACGGGGCTACGCATGATCGTTAGAAGAGCTTGCATTGCAGTTTTAAGGCTCGAAAATTTCAATAAGTCTACTCAAGTTAGTGTTTCCTTTGTAAACAACGATGAGATCCGTAAGCTTAACGCTAAGTACCGTGGAAAAGACGTAGAAACAGATGTTTTGTCCTTCCAGACAGGTGAAAATGGTAATTACGACATTGATCCGGAAACAGGTTTTATTATGCTCGGAGATGTTGTTATTTCTATGGAAAAGGCTATAGAGCAAGCTGAAAAACACGGAAATACCATGCCTCAAGAAGTTGGATTCTTAACCGCGCACTCAATGCTGCATTTGCTTGGTTATGACCACGAAAATGGTGGCTTGGAGATGGCTAAGATGAGAGAAAAAGAACAAGTTATTATGTCTCAGCTTGGTTTCCACGCTTTCTCAGGTTACGAATCGTAATTTATACATATAAAGTACATACGGCTTTGAGGCTGTATGTATTAATTTTTTACACATAAATTTTAAAAAAATTTAAAGGGAATGTTATGATGCATAAGGAATCATTAAAATCAGGTTTTGTCGCTATTGTTGGCAAACCAAACGTTGGGAAATCTTCCATTTTAAATGCCTTAATTGGACAAAAAGTTTCAATAGTCTCGCCAAAACCTCAAACTACAAGATCGAGAATCATGGGAATACTCACAAAAGGCAAAACGCAGATTGTTTTTTTGGACACGCCCGGTATCCACAAAACTAAAAACCAGCTCGATAAGTACATGGGTAAGGCTATTAATCAGTCAGTAAATTCTGTTGATGCGATTTTATTTGTAGCGGATGCAACCAAGCCTAGCATTGAACAAAGTGTTTTAAATAACTTAACTTTTAAAAACGTTCCAATAATATTGGCTTTAAATAAGATAGACCTTATAAAAGAAAAATCTCGCTTGTTCGAGATCATAAGCGACTTTTCTAAGCTAGCTGACTTCAAAGCCATAGTTCCTATATCTGCGCTAAAAAGAGACGGACTGGATGTTCTTTTTTCGGAACTTGAAAAATGCATTCCATTTGAAAGACATACATTTGCCGAAGACGAAATAACAGACCAACCGGTAAGAGTGATGGTCTCTGAAATCGTACGTGAAAAAATATTAAAAAATTTAGATAAAGAAATTCCACACGGAGTGGCTGTTTGCGTTGAAAAAATGAAATCTAGAGCAGATTCAGGCAACATGATAGATATCAACATTGTCATATATTGTGAGAAAATGAGCCATAAGGGGATAATCATAGGCAAAGGCGGCTATATGCTGAAAAAAATCGGCACAAATGCAAGGTACGATATGGAAAAGCTACTGAATGCTAAAGTAAATTTAAAACTCTGGGTAAAAGTAAAAGAAGACTGGCGAAACAGTTTGTATTCACTAAAAGACTTCGGGTACGATCAAAGGAATTTTGACTAATGTGAATTGTCTAAGTTCATATAAGATGTATTTAAAAAATTATTACAAAAATATCCACCTCTTTAATGAAGGTGGATTTAACTATGTAGGAAAATGCTAAGTTTAATTATAGCATATCTTTTTTCTTTAAGACGTACCCGGAGATAAGCATCAACACGCCCGAAAGTACCCATGGGAACCACCAATAATTGTCAAGCGGCATAGCGTGTACACCTATATTCATGCCGTAAAAGCCGGAAATAACAGTCGGAATGGAAAAAATCAAAGTTATGGAGGCTAAAATTTTCATGACGATATTTAAGTTGTTAGATATAATGGAAGCGAATGCATCCATGGTGCTGGATATAATGTTCATTTGAATGCTAGACATCTCAATAGCTTGTCTAACCTCGATGAGAACATCCTCTAGCAAATCTTGATCCTCTTCGTAAAGTTTTATAATTCTACCACGCATTATTTTTTTTAATGTAGCTTCGTTTGATTTAAGTGATGAGGAAAAATAAACCAAGGATTTCTCAACTTCTAGAAATTGCATCAATTCTTTATTTTTCATTGAACGTCTGAGTTCTTTTTCTGCATGATCACTTATTTTGTCGATCTGTTTTAAGTACTGCAAATATTTATAAGCCGTTCGCAATATTATATTCAAAACGAACTGTGCACTCAACTCGGTATTTATATTTTTTACAACGCCGTCTGAAATTTCACCTATTACAGTATTTTCCCTCAGTGAAATAGTTATGACATTTTTACTTGTAATCATAATACCGAGTGGCATCGTTTGATAGCTGATATTTTTCTCCGTTTTTTGTACTATCGGAACATCTATTATAATCAACGTATTTCCGTCTTCACTGTCTATATGTGATGATTCTTCGGCATCCAGCGCAGCCTTTAAGAATTCTGGATCGATATTAAAGTCATCTATTAAGCTTTCTATTTCATCTTCGTCAGGCGTTATGCAATTTATCCAACAGTTTTCTTCATATTGTTTTATTTTTTTTACCCTGTTGTTTAACGTCTTATAATAAGTAATCATAGCTCCTCCTAATTTGCAGAGGACACAAAACAAAAATAGTATTGTGTCCTGAAAAGTTTTACATTTAGTTGACCCAACGTAGGACCAGGTTTCACAATACCATCTCCTTTTATCACAAATTATGTTATTATTTTTATTATATCACAAATCCTTTCGTTTGCAAATAAGATAAACTAAAACTATTTTGTGATTCATTTATAAACTGCATTGACCGCAAAAAAATAATGCATTATACTTTTTGTAGTTTTGTTAAATGGAGGAATTACTTTGAGTTATTTTGAAAAAACAGCCTTGGAACTTAAGAAAATAAAAACGGATCTTGAAAATGAATATAAAAAAATCAAATCTAATCCCGTAAAGCTAGATATGTCTAGAGGCAAACCGTCTCAAGAACAGGTGGATCTTTCAAGAGGACTTTTAGACACTTTGAAAAGTGATGATGTTTTGAAAACAGAGTCCGGTGTAGATTGTGCCAACTATGGGGCGCTAGATGGCATACCAGAATGTAAAAAATTATTTTCGAAGCTACTAGGAGTGAGCGAGAAGAATATATTTATTGGAGGAAACTCAAGTCTTAGCCTGATGTTCGATGCAATATCTTGTTTTATGATGAACGGTGTTTTAGGATATACACCTTGGAGTAAACTGGAAAAAGTTAAATTTTTGTGCCCTTGTCCCGGTTACGATAGGCACTTTGCTATTTTAGATTATTTTAATATAGAACCGATAATTGTGCCTATGACGAGTTCGGGGCCGGATATGGACATGGTTGAGAGGCTTGTTATGGAAGACGAAAGCATAAAAGGAATTTGGTGCGTGCCTAAATACTCAAATCCACAAGGCATAACGTATTCCGATGAGACTGTTATTAGGTTTTCAAAACTAAGACCAAAAGCTAAAGATTTTAGAGTTTTTTGGGACAACGCGTATGCAATTCACGACATCTGCGATCAGTCAGACACACTTTTGAACTTAATGGATGAGTGCGTAAAAAACTCAAATGCAAATTTGCCTTTACTGTTTTGCTCTACCTCAAAGATAACTTTCCCAGGGGGCGGAGTTTCTGCTGTTGGAAGTTCTAGTGAAAATATTTCACAGTTAAAGGAGATGTACTATTTCAAAACTATAAGTTACGATAAGTTAAATCAACTACGTCATGTTAAATACTTCGAGAGTTTTGACAAATTGCTAGATCATATGCAAAAGCATAAGAAAATACTAAAACCAAAATTTGACTTAGTGCTTGAAAAGCTGCGGAGTAATTTTGAAAATAACAAAATAGTATCTTGGACCGAACCAAAAGGAGGATATTTTATAAGTTTAGATGTAAAAAGAAACTGCGCAAAAAGGGTAGTAAATCTTTGCAAAGATGCCGGACTTTCTTTGACGCCTGCAGGGTCTACTTTTCCGAAAAAAATAGACCCAAATGACAGCAATATAAGGTTAGCTCCATCTTATCCTACGCTCTCTGAGCTTAGTAGATCTATGGATTTGTTGTGCTTATGTGTAAAATTAGCAACTGTTGAAGAAATGTTAAAAGAAAAAATGAACAGCGTTTAAAGCTTAAAGGATTTAACAACTTGTCACACCATTGGGTGGACTTGTATATGATGTATTGAATGTATTATTTCTATACAATCATCCCCCAACTGACGGTGATTTAATTATGAATTGCTATTGTAAACAAGCCAAATGGGCCTTAGTTTTTGTGTCTGGTTTAACAATATCTTACCTGTGCCCTATACATCTTATCATTAAGGTTTTAGTTGCAATTTTGGTAGTTTTAGCGATTTGCTTAATGAGATGTTGAGCATTTTAAAGGAGGTCTTTTAGAAATGAAAGTTGTTGTAGTTAAGAGCCCTAAATTTTTAAGTTTTTTCTTAAGACGGATCTTTAAAATAAAAAAAGAAAATTTAACATAGCAAAAAAGCAAAAACCGAGTTGTAAAATTACAATTCGGTTTTATATTTTTGTATCATCACAACGATAACCTTTTAAGTTTATACTTTATAATTCAATTTTTCTGGTTACTCCGTCTGGGCCAGCATCTTTAATTTCACGTTTAGATATTCGCATCACTGCGATGCCACCTTGAGCTTGACCAAGTTCCTCATCTGTCAACAAATTAGACTCATTTTCTACCTTAACCTCTGTATTTATCTTATTTTTCTTTTCCATTATAAATTCCCCTTTCAATAAGTAATATTTATTTTACAGTTACCGTTGTTTCTAAATTAACCGTACCTTTGCTATAGTATTCTTCCGGGACAAAGGTACGCAGTTTTAGTTTAAGCTTGTTTTCACCTATATTTAATTTCTTATCAAGCTTAAGTGTTTGCAAAAATTGTCCTTGCTTTAAGACACCGCTATTACCTAAAGTTTCGTCGTTTTCATTGCAAACTTCAAGTAATATCCACATATCGTTACCTTCTTCATTTGTTAAATAAAAATCAATTGTATTTTCAGTAGCGTTAGGGCTACCACACATTTTTATTTTAGAACCATCTGCAGTAGTAAAAGGACAATAACCATAAGTCCCTTCAGCTATTTCAGGAACGCCCATTTGAGCTTCTGGGGCAAACCCAGGTGCGTGGTATCCTAGCTTGTAAAAATAAACACAGATACATGAAATAATTAAACATAGAGTAAGGACGTTAGGCAGTATGTACTTTAGAAATCTGTTTTTGTTAATGTTTTTCATTTTAGCACTCCTTTTACTATTTGATATGGACTTTTAAAGGTATTTCAGAGTTAACAAAAGATTTATCGTTAGTTTTGTAAGTATAAGTTTGTACTTGCATTATTCCATCGTAAGTACCAGCGGGAAAATCAGATCCATTAGGCAATGATTTCATCTTTAACTTTGTTAGATTATATCCTGGTGGTATACAGTCTGTTTCACTTATACATAAAGATTTATTTTTTTCATCGAACTGTAAACTTTCTAAAACGTTTCCTTTAAGCTTTTTCAATTTATTAATTGTGTCGTCATTGACAGTTATGCGAAGTTTTAGTATTAAGTTGTTACTTGCATTTGCTGGGTTTTTTAAGGTAAACGTTCCTGTCCCGTTTTTGAAAGATACTTCTTTGCTGCAATTAAGTCTGATTACGCCAAGACTGCTAGGGTTTGCGTCACTTACTTTTACGGCATTTTTATCAATATTAAAGTTTTTATAGATTTGAGTAACAGGGTTAAAAAATAGAACTAAGTAAATTAATAGGCTAAGAAAAGCTAATGTAATCAGATAAAAAATCCATGGACAAAACCATACTTTTTCAAGTCTGTTTATTAGTTTTGATGCAAAATGTTTTTTTACAAATTTTCTAGACATATAAAACCCTCTTTCAAAACTATACGAGAATTAAAGTTTTAATGTGCAATACAACAAAAACTTTTAGTGATTATAATATGTAAATGTGTGTTTTGTCAAAAGAAA
>OIZV01000301.1_pt1 | contig 28078 bp, 19 predicted proteins | sample 1588681 | NCBI WGS metagenome assembly OIZV01 (sample SAMN03283281) | human gut metagenome | biome: human-associated habitat; material: feces | host: Homo sapiens | place: Peru | collected 2012 | reverse complement strand
CATGGTTGTGCTGGCTCAGCAGGGTGGCGATGGACAGACCCACATAGCCCGTACCGGCCACGGCGATATTGTAAGCCTTGCCGGGGGCCGCTTTGGGCTTGGGCAAAATCGGTAATGCCGCCCTGGAAGGCACCGCCCGCCAACCCGAAGCCGCCAACGCATTGCGCACGACCATGATCATCATCGCTGCCTTGTTGGAAGGGGCCGCCATGTTGGGCTTGGTCATCTGCTTGCTGACCATGGTGATGTAATCGTTTCCGTACGAGGAAAGCATGGATAAATTGTTAAATCCCGATTTCGGGGTCTTGGCGCTGACCGTCGTCAATTTTTTGCTTTTGGTGTGGCTCTTGCACAAATTCGCGTGGAAGAGCATCATCGGCGCGCTGGAAAAGCGCGAAAAGCAAATAGCCGACGATAAAGCCGCCGCCGCCCAAGCCCGCCAAGCGGCCCAACAGGCCCGGGCGGAGCTGGACGCCAAGCTGCAGCAGATTGCCTCGGAAGCGGCCCAAAAAATGCAGGAAGCCGTGGCCTTGGGCAATGCCCAAAAAGAGGCCTTGCTGGAACAAACGCAACAGCAAGCCCAACGGCTGCTCGCTCAAGCCAAAGAGCAAATAGAAGCGGAAAAAAACAAGGCCTTACAGGATGTACGTGCCCAAGTGGCCGAAGCGGCTCTGTTGGCTGCGGCCAAAATTACCCGCCAACAGCTTGATGCGCAGGCGGCCCAGCAGACCGTGGACGAGGTGCTGCGCCAGGTCAGCCGGGAGCAGGCACGTTGATTTTATGAAAAGCACAGACCGCATTTTAGCCAAACGCTATGCCCGCGCTTTTGACGCGCTCAGCGCCACCGCGCAGGAGGCGGCCCAAAACGCGCAGGCGCTGCAGACGGCGGCGCAAGCTTTGCAGCAGGCACAGGGGTGGATGACGGACCCGGCGGTGGCCGTGTCGGCCAAAAAAGCCCTGGTGGCGCAGCTGTTTGCCGGGGAAAAAACGGTCTGCGGCTTTTTACAGCTGCTGCTGGAAAGCAAACGCTACAACCTGCTGGGCGCGTGTGTACAGGAGGTGCAGGCGCTGCTGGACCGGCGGTTGGGCGTGGTGCGCCCGCAAGTGCAGACGGCTTTTGCGCTGAGTGCGGCGCAGCAAAAACAGGTGGAAGACACCCTGGCCCGCTTTGCCCAGGCAAAAGAGGCTCACGCCGTTTTTACGACGGACCCGGCGCTTTTGGGCGGTTTACGCGCCCAGGTGGGGGATGTACTGATAGAGGGCAGTTTGAAGGGCCGATTTGAAAAATTAAAAGAAGAAATTCCACGTCAGTTGTTTGAAATTCCGATTCAGGCTGCGGTAGGCGGTAAAATCATTGCGCGTGAGACGGTCAGAGCCATGCGTAAGGATGTTCTTGCAAAATGTTATGGCGGTGACATTTCCCGTAAGAAGAAGCTGCTTGAGAAGCAGAAAGAGGGAAAGAAGAGAATGCGCCAGGTCGGCAATGTAGAGATCCCGCAGGAAGCATTCATGAGTGTCTTAAAACTGGATGAGGATTAAGAATGGAGAAGAAAGAATTAGAGCTTTACATTCATATTCCGTTTTGTGTAAAAAAATGTAATTACTGCGATTTCCTTTCGTTTCCGGCAGATGAAGATACGCAGACTGATTATGTGACGGCACTCAAAAAAGAGATCGCCTTCTATGGAAATAGAATGAAAGACCGCAGGATCAGCACCATCTATATCGGGGGAGGAACGCCTTCCTGGCTGACCGAGCGTTCCATGGCATCCATCCTGCAGCAGGTTTATGATGCTTTTGAGGTGGCAGCAGATGCAGAGGTATCGATCGAATGTAATCCGGGAACGATCGCGGAGGCAAAATTCGTTTCCTACCGGCAGAGCGGGATTAACCGGTTAAGCATCGGACTGCAGTCGCCGGATAATGTAGAGTTAAAGATATTGGGCAGGATCCATACGTTTGAGCAGTTTTTAAAGACCTATGACATGGCAAGGGCACATGGATTTACCAATATCAATATCGATCTGATGAATGCCCTGCCGGGACAGACGGCGGAAAAGGCATATGCTTCCTTACAGAAAGTCCTGCGTTTAAAACCGGAACATATTTCCGCGTATTCGCTTATGATCGAAAAGGGGACACCGTTTTATGATCTGTATAAGTTTGATGCGATCAAGCAGCAGGCGGGGATGAAAACGGATGCCCTGCCGGATGAGGAGGAGACCTACCGCATCACAAAGATCACGGAGAAGGCATTGAAAGAGGCAGGTTATCAGCATTACGAGGTGTCCAATTTTGCACTCCCGGGGTATGCCTGCCGTCACAACATTGGTTACTGGAGACGGATCGACTACCTTGGTGTCGGCTTGGGAGCTGCTTCCCTGTTGGATAATATCCGCTACTCCAATACCAGAGAACTTTACGATTATTTGAGCGGCACGAACGAACTCCGGGCAGGATTGTGGGAGCAGGAGGGAAGAGAGACACTTCCGGCGACCAATCTTCATGCCTCGGTGGAGCAGGTCGACAGAAAAGCACAGATGGAAGAGACGATGTTTCTCGGACTGCGCATGATCGAGGGTATTTACCGGAGCGATTTTGAACGTGCCTATGGGATCCCGATTGAGGCGGTCTATGGCGATACGTTAGCCAGACTGCAGAAGGAAGAACTGCTTTGCAAGCGGGAGGGCAGGATTTATCTCACGGAGCGGGGACAGGATCTGAGTAATTATGTGCTTGCACAGTTTTTGCAGGACTGACTTCATAAAATCTTAAATAATGTTTGCTAGTCTTTTTCCAGAAGATAGGGTACAATAGAAAACAGATGGGATAACACCCGAAAAAAAGAGAATTGGACAAGGGTTACAGTGGGAAAACGAAGGAAAAGATATATAAAAAATGCAATATGTATGACATATTGTGCGATACAGCTGGCAGTGGTACTTTTATTATTTCATGGTATGGGGTATCTTCTGGAAAAGATCCATCCCAAGGAGGAACTTCCTACGATAGAGGGAGATGTCTATGTTCTGGATGAGAATGAGAATACGGAAACCGGACTGGAGGAAGGAAAGCTTACCATCTGTATTGATGCCGGACATGGTGGAAAGGATAATGGTTCCGATTACAGGCTCCGCTATGAGAAAAATGATAATTTAAAGATCGCACAGGCGGTTGCAGCATATCTGGCAGCACAGGAGAATGTGCAGGTCATCCTGACACGAAGTGATGACACCTTTTTATCACTCGAAGAGAGGACAAATTTTGCAAATGAGAACAAGGCAGATTACTTTGTTTCCCTGCACCGGAATACCGGAGATGGAAATGGGGTAGAAACCTGGGTCAGCAGTACGGCAGATGAAAAGACGAATACGATGGCAGAAAATATTATGAGCGGGCTGGATGCAGTTGGTATTTCCAGAAACCGTGGCGTAAAAACAGGAACACAGAAAAGTTCTGCCAAGGATTACTATGTAAATTTACATTCTGATATGCCGTCCTGTATCGTTGAGCTTGGATTTATGAACAGTCCTACGGACAATCAGTTGTTTGACGAGCATTTGGGTGATTATGCAAAGGCGATCGGAGATGCGGTGCTGGCAACCGATGCCGCATATCAGGATAAGCCAGCAGATGGCACGGAAGCTATTGACAGCACAGAGAGCACCGATGTTGCAGAGACCAACAAAGGACAGATACTGAGCAATCCGGTCATTGAAAATGTCGAGTCTTTGGATGCGACCAGTCAGGACTGGGGACAGGGCACTAATGTGGATGAGAAGAACCGTCCGACCGGAGCAACCAGCGCGCAGGAGAAATACGGCAAATACAATGCCTACTTTATCGGAGAGGACACCAATACGATCTACCTTACGTTTGATGAGGGATATGAGTATGGACAGACGGAGAGTATATTAAACACTTTAAAAGAAAAAGGTGTGACTGCAACGTTCTTTGTCACAAAACCATATGCGGAGGCGGATCCGGAACTGGTACAGCGTATGATCGACGAGGGTCATGTACTGGGCAACCACAGTGTGACACATCCGTCCAAGGGACTTCCATCCCAGACACTGGATCAGCAGAAAAACGAAGTCATGGGCAATCATGAGTACATCAAAGAGACATTTGGCTATGACATGTATTTATTCCGCTATCCGACCGGACGTTTCAGCGAACAGTCACTTGCGATGGTAAATAACTGTAATTACAAGAGCGTGTTCTGGAGCTTTGCTTATCTGGATTATGATGTCAACAATCAGCCAGATCAGACTGCGAGTCTTGCCAAGTTAAAAGAGCGGCTGCACCCGGGAGCAATCTATCTGCTTCATGCAGAGTCATCGACCAATGCAGCGATATTAGGCGATTTTATCGATGCGGCAAAGGCAGCAGGATATGAGTTCGGAACCTTATAATAAAATATTGAACAGACTCTGACACCGAAATAGAGATTGAGGTGAAAGGTATGGCATAAGAAAAACACGGGCTAAAGCTGTACCTTTTTATGGGGTACAGCTTTTTAGCGTTTATCATTCAGGAGGGAACAGAAGTGGAAACAAGAGTAGCATTGCTTGGAATCATCATTGAAAATGTAGAATCTGTGCCGCAGTTAAATGAGCTGCTGCATGAATATGGCAGATATATCATTGGAAGAATGGGGATCCCGTATAAAGAGAGAAATCTTCATATCATCAGTGTGGCAATGGATGCGCCACAGGATAAGATCAATGCGTTGTCCGGAAAGATCGGAAGACTGGATGGAGTCACTGTTAAAACAGCGTATTCCAATGTAAAATAAAAAAGCATGGAGGAAACAATGCAACACAGCTATGAGATAGTAGACAGGATCAGAAAGACGCGGACGATCGACCGGCAGACGTTAGAAGAACTGCTTACGACAGAGGATGCGGGATTAAAAGAATATCTTGCAGCAAAGGCAAAAGAGACGGCACAGCAGATTTATGGAAATCAGATCTATATGAGAGGTCTGATCGAGTTTACCAATTACTGCAAAAACGACTGTTATTATTGTGGAATCCGTTGCAGCAATGAGAAAGCAGACCGGTATCGCCTGAGTATAGAACAGATTTTAGAGTGCTGTAAGAATGGATACGAACTGGGATTTCGCACCTTTGTATTGCAGGGGGGAGAGGACGGTTATTATACGGATGCAAAGATCTGTGAGCTGGTAGCTAAGATCAAAAGGCAGCATCCTGATTGCGCAGTGACATTATCCATTGGGGAAAAAGAGCGGGCAAGTTATGAGGCATTTTTTAAAGCGGGCGCGGATCGGTATCTGCTCCGCCATGAAACCGCCGATGAGGAGCACTACAAAAAACTGCATCCACAGAAAATGTCCTTTCAGCACAGGATGCAGTGCTTAAGAGAATTAAAAGAGATCGGGTATCAGACCGGGTGTGGTTTTATGGTGGGTTCACCGGGACAGACGTTTGATACTTTATATGAAGATTTACAGTTTATTTTGGAATTACAACCACATATGGTTGGGATCGGGCCGTTTATCCCACAGCAGGACACGCCGTTTGGCGGGGGGTGTGCGGGTACATTGGACCGGACACTGAGACTGCTCAGTATCATAAGACTTCTGGTGCCACATGTGCTGCTTCCGGCAACGACAGCACTGGGAACCATTCATCCGAAGGGGCGTGAACTTGGTATTTTAGCGGGTGCCAATGTAGTTATGCCAAATCTTTCACCGGTAGCGGTGCGGGAAAAATATAAATTATATGACAACAAGATCTGTACAGGAGATGAGGCGGCAGAGTGCCGTTTCTGTATGCAGAATCGAATGGAAGCGATAGGATATCAGGTCGTAGTTGACCGTGGTGACTATAAAAATGAAACTAACCGGAAAGCAATAAGGCGGCTGACCGGAAAGAAAGGAAAGAGTGTATGTATAACGCAAAATCATTAAACGCAGAGGAGTTTATCTCCGACGAGGAGATCATGGAAACCCTTGCCTATGCAGATGCAAACAAGGACAATGTAGAGATGATCGATCAGATCATTGCAAAGGCAAAATTGAAAAAAGGATTGAACCACAGGGAGGCATCCGTGCTGTTGGCGTGTGAGATCCCGGAGAAAGTGCAGGAGCTCTATGATCTGGCACAGCAGATCAAAAAAGATTATTACGGAAATCGTATCGTATTATTTGCACCATTATACTTATCAAATTATTGTGTCAACGGATGTGTGTATTGTCCGTACCATCTGAAAAACAAACATATCGCAAGAAAGAAACTGACACAGGAAGACATTGTAAAAGAAGTAACCGCATTACAGGATATGGGACACAAACGTCTGGCGATCGAGGCAGGAGAGGATCCGGTCAACAACCCGATCGAATATATCTTAGAGTGTATCAAGACGATCTACAGCATCAAGCATAAAAATGGTGCGATCCGCCGTGTCAATGTCAATATTGCGGCAACCACCGTAGAAAACTACCGCAAATTAAAAGAGGCAGGGATCGGAACCTACATTCTGTTCCAGGAAACCTATCATAAAGCAAGTTATGAGGAACTCCATCCGACCGGACCAAAACACGATTATGCTTATCATACCGAGGCAATGGACCGCGCCATGGAGGGTGGCATCGATGATGTAGGTCTTGGAGTACTGTTCGGACTGGATAAATACCGTTACGAATTTGCCGGACTTTTAATGCACGCAGAACATTTGGAGGCAGTTCACGGTGTCGGGCCACATACGATCAGCGTACCACGTGTCAAACATGCAGATGATATCGATCCGTCCGCATTTGACAACAGTATCAGTGATGATACATTTGCAAAGATCTGTGCCCTGATCCGTGTTGCCGTACCATATACCGGTATGATCATTTCCACAAGAGAGAGCCAGGAAGTAAGAGAAAAAGTATTACCACTTGGCGTTTCCCAGATCAGTGGTGCATCCAGAACCAGCGTTGGCGGTTATGCAGAGCCGGAGACCAAGGAAGAGGTAACCAGCGAGCAGTTCGACGTCAGCGATCAGAGAACACTCGACGAGGTCGTAAACTGGCTGATGAAATTAGGCTATATCCCTTCTTTCTGTACCGCATGTTACCGAGAGGGAAGAACCGGAGACCGCTTTATGGAGCTCTGTAAAAATATGCAGATCTTAAACTGCTGTCATCCGAATGCGCTGATGACGTTAAAAGAGTACTTAGAGGATTATGCAAGCGAGGAAACCAGAAAGATCGGTATGGAACTCATTGAAAAAGAACTAGAAAATATTCCAAATCCAAAGGTAAAGAAAACAGCCTCCGATCATATCCATGATATTGCAGAAGGAAAACGGGATTTCCGCTTCTAGGAGGATGGTTCAATGGCAGTTACATTAAATGAAACACCGAGCAGCAACCGTCTGCACATCGGGATCTTCGGAAAGACGAACAGTGGAAAGTCGTCCTTTATCAATGCGTTTACTGGGCAGGAGGTATCGATCGTTGCAGATGTAGCCGGAACAACAACAGATCCGGTTTACAAAGCAATGGAGATCAATCCGCTTGGTCCCTGTATCATTATTGATACGGCAGGTTTTGATGATGAGAGTAAACTTGGCGGGCAGCGAGTAGAAAAGACCCGCCTTGCAGCGGAAAAAACAGAACTTGCTGTGATCGTAGTTTCCGGTGAGGACGAAAGGGAAGCAGATCTTTTGCAGGAATACGAGTGGTATCATTTCTTTAGGGAAAAGAATACGCCGGTTCTTTTTATCATCAGTAAGGCGGATATCAGAAAGAACACAAGAGAACTTTTTGACAAGATAAAAGAAGATACCAAGGAAACACCGCTCGTGGTCAGTACACAGACAGGCGAGGGTATGGATGCGGTAAAAGAAACGCTGACCAGACTTCTGCCGGAAAATTATGGAAATAACTTGATTACCGGAACACTGGTAGGAGAGGATGACGTTGTCCTTTTAGTCATGCCACAGGATATTCAGGCACCGAAAGGACGACTGATCCTTCCACAGGTGCAGACCATTCGGGAACTATTGGATAAGAAATGTCTGGTAATGAGTGTTACGACAGACAAGATGACTCTGGCACTGGCTGCCTTAAGGGAGCCACCAAAACTGATCATTACAGATTCACAGGTGTTTGGTTATGTTTATGAACATAAGCCAAAAGAAAGTATGCTGACTTCTTTTTCTGTGCTGTTTGCTGCATATAAAGGAGATCTCCCATACTATGTGGAGGGGGCAAAAATGTTAGATGCCCTCACACCGCAGTCAAAAGTCCTGATCGCAGAGTGCTGTACGCATGCACCGTTAAAAGAGGACATCGGAAGAGAAAAGATACCGAACATGTTGAAAAAGAGAGTGGGAGAGGGACTGACCGTCGAACTGGTCAGTGGAACGGATTTCCCGGAAGACCTTTCTTCCTACGACCTGGTCATACAGTGTGGAGCCTGTATGTTTAACCGCAAGTACGTGCTGTCACGGATCGAACGGGCGAAAAAGCAGCAGGTCGCAATGACAAACTATGGTGTGACAATTGCACACCTGACGGGTATATTGGATAAGATCAGTATGACATAAAAAAATAGGATGTTATCGGTTTGGGATAACATCCTATTTTTGTGTCATACTGATCTTATTTTTCAGAAAGCAGCATCATAATTTTATTGCTTCGTTCTACGAATTTACTCATCGCATCTACAGACAATGGCTGGTTGGATAACATTGCCAGATCATAAAGCTGTTCACAGAACATAGGAACATGTTCGGAATCTTTGTGCTCGAAGATGTATTTTACCAGCTCGTTGTTTGCATTTAAGGTTAAGGTAAGGTCAGCTGCGAACATATTAGGGTCCATGCCTCCCATGCCTCCCATAGCATACATTTTCATCATATCCTGCATACGTCTTCCCTCTTCGGAAAGTGTGATGACGGAAGAGATGGAAGCATTCTTTAATTTCTCTACTTTTACAGTCAGCTTGTCATTGTGCAGAGCGTTTTTGAATACTTCGGTCAGGGTATCTGTTTCTGACTTTAAGTCCTCTTCGGAAGTTTCATCTTTTAAGGATTCGGTTACATCTGCATCAATACGCATAAATTTGTAGGTTTCGTTGCGCTGCTCTAACTGGGAGATGAAAGAGGTATCAATGTTGTGGTCTAAGATAACAGCATCCATACCCTGCTCTTTGAACATCTTAATGTACTGTCCCTGCTGGAGTTTGTCTGTGACATAGTAGATGACCTTGCGGTTGTCTTTTTCTTCCTCAGCGTTTTCTGTATCTTTTGCATCGGCATCAGATACCGGATTGCCGTCTGCATCAACGACATCACTTTCTTCCTTGACTTCTTCTTTGACCAGAAGTTCCGGTAAGGTCAGATATTTGTCATCTAAGTTTTTGAACAGGATGTAATCATTCATCTTGTCGCAGAATTTGGTGTCTTTTAAGCAGCCGAATTTGATGAATGGGCTGATATCATCCCAGTATTTTTCGTAATTTTCTTTATCGGTCTTGCACATACCAATCAGTTTGTCTGCAACTTTTTTTGTGATGTATTCGGAGATCTTTTTTACGAAACCATCGTTCTGTAAGGCACTTCTGGATACGTTAAGTGGCAGATCCGGACAATCGATCACACCTTTGAGCAGCATTAAAAATTCAGGAATGACTTCTTTGATGTTGTCTGCGATAAAGACCTGATTGTTGTATAATTTGATGGTACCCTCGATCGAATCGTACTCGGTATTGATCTTCGGGAAATACAAAATTCCCTTTAAGTTGAACGGATAGTCCATGTTCAGATGGATCCAGAATAAAGGCTCTTTGTAGTCCAGGAAAACTTTGCGGTAGAACGCTTTGTATTCCTCATCGGTACAGTCGCTTGGATTTTTGGTCCATAATGGATTGGTATCATTGAGTGGAACCGGACGTTTTACGATCTTTAATTTATCTTTGGCAGGAGAAACTTCAACGACTTCTTTTTCACCGTTTTCATTCTCTTTTTCTTCTGTCTTTGCTTCCTCGTGGATGGTTTCCACAACGGTATCGGTATCTAACTTATCAGCCGCATCAATGGTCTCATATTCTGTTTCCGCATTTGCTTTGCTAAGGAAAATCGGGGTTGGCATGAAAGAACAGTACTTTTCAATGATCTCTCTTGCACGGTACTCGTTTGCGAACTCTAAGCAGTCCTCATTTAAAAACAGGGTGATCTCCGTACCGATGGTATCTTTGATGCCGTCTTCCATATCGTAATCGGTACCACCATCGCAGCTCCAGTGAACCGGAGTAGATCCTTCCTTATAAGATAAGGAATCAATGGTAACCTGATCTGCTACCATAAAAGCTGAGTAGAAACCGAGTCCGAAATGTCCGATGATCTGGTCATCGTTTGCTTTGTCTTTGTATTTTTCAATAAAGTCAGTTGCACCGGAAAATGCGATCTGACAGATATATTCTTCAACTTCATCTGCGGTCATACCAAGACCGTTATCAATGAATTTCAAGGTCTTTTCTTCTGGATTGACAACGACCTCGATTTTCTTTTTATAATCAGCCGGGAACTGATACTCGCCCATCATCTCTAATTTTTCCAGCTTTGTGATCGCATCACAGCCATTTGAGATTAACTCACGGAAGAAGATGTCGTGGTCGGAATACAACCATTTCTTTATAATAGGAAAAAGGTTATCGCTGTCGATTGATAAATTTCCATGTTTATTTGCCATAATAAAACACTCCTTTTCTTAAAATAACTCCATAAATAGAATAATAAAACGCTGGTTTTAAAAAGTCAATAGAAAATCAGCACTCTTTTTAAATGAGTGCTAACAACATGCGGAAAATGCCAGAAAATGGGAAGAATACAAATTCTAAAAAGTTTCTAAACAGTGTTTCCATTGCGGCTGAACAGAGATTGTGCTATACTGTGCGTGAGTTAAGATTGTGCCAAAAGGAAGGGACTTATGTCACATGATAGTGTTAAGGGCGAATACAGAATTAAAAAGTACATTTGAAAAATTAATAAAAACCATGGAGGTAAATGTTTCATGGAACGGACTGTTTGTTGTCATTGATAACTGTCTGATCTTACAGGGGGCGGTGCGTTCCCTGTTTTTTCATTTTGACAGCAGAAAAGTGCTGGAAAATATCATAGAACTTCCAATCAAGGAAGATGCGATCATAGATACGGAAGGGCAGCCAAAGGTCTGGGATGTCATCAATATGATTTTATACAGCTTTGGTAAATGGGGAGCCATCAAAGGGCTTCGCGTGGAGAAAAACCATGAACAGTTAAACCGGTTATTTTCCAGTGTACTGCGCGAGATCAATATTGAACCGGAGTACAACTGGGAGCATTTTCAGTTCTATCAGGATGGCATCCGTGTTACCTATGAGGACGTTGTGCAGGCGGCGTTAGAGTCAGAAGACAAACTGCCGGAGGAGGAAAGCGAGGAGGAAGCCGGACTGTGGCACAAGGTTGCATGGAAAAAGGCAGCGGTAACATTTGAAAGAGAAGATACAACGTTAGAAGAACGGCGTATGGGCAGACTGGGCAATAACTTTTACCGGATCGGTTATCTGTGTCCGGATTGCGGAGAAAAACTGCATATGGTCGTCTACCCGATCGGTGCGGAATTTAAGATTGAAACGCCGGACGGCGCAGTGCTTTTAGCGAGGGCATGTACCTGCGCGCATTGCAACAGCTTTTTTACACCGAGACCGGAGAAGATGTTGAGCGAAGGGGATATCTACCGGCTGGATTTTGACGACGACCGCAAGGCATATGAGGATTATCTGGAACTGCTTGGAAAAAAAGGGCAGCGTGTGTCAAGTTATCGTTACAATCTATTTGCAGACGGACACCGGGAAAATCCGGCTGCAAAACAGGAGCAAGATGCAGTGGATGAGAGCGAACAGAGTCTGGAAGAAGCCTGCGAAAATCTGGAAGATTATAACGAGACACAGTTGCAGGATCTGTCTGACAAGATCGAGGAAGGATTCTTCCCGGAAGAGAGCATTGAGCGCTGTGAGAAAAAAGTAAGGGAGCAGTTGTGGAAGAGAGGTCTTTCTGCAAACCGGGAAAAAAGAGCGAAAAAGGAGCGCAAAGATCCATCACAAAGAGAGAGCAGAAAACGGGATGAAAGCCGGGAAGTGACGCAAAAAATAGAAAAGGACGGAGTAGCTCATCCATCGACGGACAGGCAGGATGAGGCTAAGCGTGCGGGAAGCGGACAGAAAGCGACGCAGGATGCAGCGCAGCAGAAAACAGCGCAGGATGCGGCGCAGCAGGAATCAGGACAGAAAACAAACACAGTAAAAGCAGATGAGACAAGAAAAAAATACGAAGCGAGATTTCAGGTATTAGACCGTCTGTCTGACCGTCAGCTTACCGAACTAAAGAATCAGGTTTCAAAGGAGCCGGATCTTTCAGAAGCAGAAAAGCAGGAATACATCGGACGGATCGTGGGAAGGCAGCACGAGCAGAAGGCAGAGGTTATCCGCAAGAAAATCGAGAGCAGTCAGGGAAAAAATTATGCCGTATTAAAGCGAGTCTATGAGGAAGTGAAAAAAGAAGATCTTCCTGAGACTATGAAGGCAGAACTGCTTGAGCCGTTGCGGGAACGTATGCAAAGACAGGCGGAAGCGGAAGTAAAAGTTCTGATGGAGAAGATGCCACCGCAGTTAGACCGGGCAAGATTTCAGGCATACGAGGCGCGGATCCGCGATTATGAAGAGGCAGATCTGACGCCATACGAAGAACTGTTAAAAGACAGACGGCTTGCAGCAGAGCGGCAGGAGGTTGCCAATATCGTAAACCGTGCAAGAAAGAGCACCAGAAGCGACCTGACAGAGCTGATGGATAAATTAAAAAACGGAAATTACTTACAGGAAACAGTCAACGCCTATCTGGAAAAATTAGAGGAACGTCTGCGGAAAATGGATCAGGATGCGGTGGATGAGCTGCTTGGCGATCCGCTTCACATGGATTTTGAAGAGGGACAACAGGCATATGAAACGATCGCAAACGGGGATTTCCTGCCGGAGATAAAAGATAATGCACTTAAAATGCTAACGAAACGACTTTCCAAGATAAAGTCGGATGAGTGTGAACTTCTGGTAAAAAAGATGCAGGATGAATTTGCGGAATCGGGCGTTACGTTAAATGACAGACATCATTTTTATCCTGCCAGAAAAGTCCTGTTAAAACAGGCACTGCCGGAGGAGACAAGCATCATTGATGCTGCAATGGCAACTTACGCGGCAGGAAAGGGACTGTTTGAGTATCCGATCCTTGTTGTCGATACGAGCCGGAGCGGGAACGGAAAAGAGGGCTTCATCCTGACACCGGAGCATCTCTTTTATAGTACAATGATGACGTCCTTTGGAATGCGTATCTTTTCTATTGATAAGATCACGGCATCCACTGGTATCTTAAATAGAGGACTTTATATCCATCAGTCAGGCACAAAGACGAAGATCCCGTATGCAGTGGATCACAAAGATCTGGCTGCATTTGCAAAGGAGCTGGATGCGTTTGTGCATTATCTGCAGGAAAAACCGGATTCAAGGAAGGTGGCATACCTCGCAAAAGAAAAGCATGACACGATCTGCTGTTATCGCTGCGGTTATGTCTACAAGGGAGGAACGGTCTGCCCGAAATGCGGATTTAAGAACAATGAGTAAAATTTTTAATAAAATTGCATAAAATATATTCCGTTTCTGGAAGAATGTGATATAATATTGCCATAAACATTGTTAGATAATTAACAAGCAAAATGCTGCGAGGGCGCGGCGGAATGGAGGGGTCATGGCAAGATTTACATTACCAAGAGATTTGTATCACGGAAAAGGTGCATTAGAAGCCTTAAAAACATTTGAGGGAAAGAAAGCGATGATTTGTGTGGGCGGGGGGTCCATGAAACGCTTTGGTTTCCTTGACCGTGCAAAACAATACTTAGAAGAAGCCGGAATGCAGGTGGAACTGTTCGAGGGTATTGAACCGGATCCATCGGTAGAGACCGTGATGAGAGGTGCAGAAGCGATGCGTGCGTTTGAGCCGGATTGGATCGTAGCAATGGGCGGCGGTTCTCCGATTGATGCGGCAAAAGCAATGTGGATCAAATACGAATATCCAGATATCACATTCGAGGATATGTGCAAGGTATTTGGTATGCCAAAGCTTCGTAAAAAAGCGCATTTCTGTGCAATTTCTTCTACTTCAGGAACAGCAACCGAGGTGACAGCATTTTCTGTTATTACCGATTATCAGAAGGGAATCAAATATCCGCTTGCTGACTTTGAAATCACACCGGATGTAGCGATCGTAGATCCGGATCTGGCAGAGACTATGCCGCAGAAACTGGTTGCACATACCGGTATGGATGCGATGACACATGCGATCGAAGCATATGTATCGACAGCAAACTGTGATTTCACAGATCCGCTTGCATTGCATGCGATCAAGATGATCCAGAGAGATCTGGTAGGCTCTTACAATGGAGATATGGAAAAGAGAGATTCCATGCACAATGCACAGTGTCTTGCAGGAATGGCATTTTCCAATGCACTGCTTGGTATCGTTCACTCCATGGCACACAAGACAGGAGCTGCTTTTGCAGACTATGGTGCACATATCATCCATGGTGCTGCAAACGCAATGTACCTGCCGAAAGTCATTGCATTTAATGCCAAGGATGAGACGGCAAAAGTCCGTTACGGCGAGATTGCAGATTTTATGGGCTTAGAGGGCGCAAACTTGGATGAAAAAGTAGCGAACCTGATCGCGTACTTAAGAAAAATGAATGATGATCTTAAGATCCCACAGTGCATCAAAAATTATGGAGCTGACAGCTATCCGGTAGAGCAGGGATTTGTTCCGGAGGAAGTATTCTTAGAGAGACTGCCTGAGATTGCAGCAAATGCGATCTTAGATGCCTGCACCGGTTCCAACCCACGTCAGCCGAGTCAGGAAGAGATGGAAAAACTGCTGAAATGCTGCTACTATGATACCGAGGTAGATTTCTAGGAGCGGTAAAACAGAGAGGAAAAAATAGCAACAGGGAGTGTGACAATGGAAATTAGATTGTCGCACTCCCTGTTGCATTCATGATCATAGAAGATTCGCGAAATATACATTCGTTCAATCGTTCAGATAATGGCGCAAAGTGTACCTTAGTTTAACAGTTCCGACAGCGGTGCAAACCGGTAACCCATTTCTTCCCATTTGGTCAGCAGCTCATCCATGATCTCTCCGTTGGTTTTCGAGGTGCTATGTAATAAGACGATGGCACCGGGGTGGATCCGGGGCAGCAGTTTGTCAAATGCCTGCTCTTTGGTCGGCTGGCTGTCAACATTCCAGTCGACATAGGCAAGGCTCCAGAAGAACGTATGGTAGCCAAGTTCTTTTGCCATCTTCAGATTTTCGGTACTGTATTTTCCCTGAGGCGGACGATAATATTTTGTCATTTCCTGCCCGGTGATTTCCTGATACAGTGCGGCGGTGTCATCCACTTCTTTCTGGAAAGAGGCAAGATTGGAGATTGAGGACATATCCGGGTGATGGTAGGTGTGATTTCCAACCGTATGTCCTTCTTCCACCATACGTTTTACCAGATCAGGGGCGGTCTCTAAAAAGTGTCCCACAACAAAGAACGTAGCGGGGGCGTTGTGTTTTTTTAGAGCATCCAGAATAGGAGCAGTGTTCCCGTTTTCGTATCCACAGTCATATGTAAGATAAATGACTTTATCGTCTCCACTGCCGACATAGTAGGCATCATAGGTTTTTAGTTCATCCGGCGTAACATTTCCGGTAGGTTTGGTTCCATCTGCACCGAAGCCAAGCCCCCAGTTATCGGTCTGCGCTGCGATCGAGTTGTTGGTAACAGGTTTGGTGGCAGAATCCTCACGCAGCATCGCAGCACCTCTTCCCACAAAAAACATGGCAGCAAGGAGACCAAGTGTCCCTGCCAGTTGGATTCGTTGACGGTTCATGTTTGTCATTCCATATGTTTTTTCCTAATTATATGTCAAATGTGGCTTGTTTTAATACAGAAGATCAGTTGCAAAATGCAGGCTGTACTTGCGAAATGGAAGGAAGAAGGGTATAGTAGAGAGATGTAAGAAAAAACAAAGGAGAATACAAATGGATTCATTAAAACTGACATACAAGATTTACCTTGAGGCAGAGGATATATCCTGCTCACGTATTGCATCGACAACTTCTTATTTCAAAAATTTATTTCAGAATTGCACCAACTCCTATCTGCAAAAAGCACAGGTAGATGATGAGTGCGATATGGATGATTTTACATTGCGCCTGTACGTAGAGGAGACCATCGAAGAGGAAACGTGCCAGAACACAGAGGACGCGAAGTCGTTCCTGGGCGATATGGCAGAGTTTGTAGATGCGATCGCAATGGCACATTCCTATCTGGATATGGAGGGAAGTTTCTCAATTTCCTATGGAGATGTGGAAGAAAGCTACAGCTTTGTGTCCGAAGCGGGAAAAGACTATTGCGATTTTGGAGAAGAATAGAAAAAATGCAGTCACATTTGTGGCTGCATTTTTTTTGCGCATTTTGCGGTGCAGGGTGTTTATTTCTCATTCGCTAAATTTTTATTTGCAGTAGAAAGCATTAATTTAATACGGTTCAACTGGTTTACTTCACTTGCACCCGGATCATAGTCGATCGCAACGATATTGGACTCGGGGTGACGATGACGCAGCTCTTTGATAACACCTTTTCCTACCACGTGATTTGGCAGGCAGGCAAACGGCTGGGTACATACGATGTTTGGAGTACCGGTATGGATCAGCTCTAACATTTCTCCGGTTAAGAACCATCCCTCACCAGTCTGGTTTCCTTCAGAAACGATCTCTCTTGCATAAGCAGCAAGGTCATCGATGTAAGCTGGCGGATCAAAGTGGGTACTTTTTTCAAACTCATCTCTTGCCGCACTTCTCAGCCATTCAAAGAACTTGATGCCAAGACGTCCAATACGTTTGGATTTTTTGGAAAATCCAAGGTTGTCTGCCTTAAAGCCAGTGTTGTAGAAGCAGTAGAGTAAGAAGTCTGTAAGATCTGGAACGACTGCCTCAGCACCTTCTGACTCCAACAGTCCGACAAGGTCGTTGTTTGCAGCAGGATGGAACTTAACCAGGATCTCTCCGACAACACCGACACGAGGTTTCTTGATATCCAGCCGCTCTAACTGGTCAAAGTCACGGATGATCTGGCGGCACATCTGTTTGAATTTCCGGTGGGAAAGCAGTTTATCCTGTGTGATAAATGCAATGACCTCTTTTTTCCATTTCTCATGCAGCGCATTTGCTGAACCCGGTACTGCTTCGTATGGACGGGTACGGTACAGACATCTCAAGAAGATATCACCGAATGTCAACGCATACAAACCATGCTGGATCAGCGAAGGGGTAAGCTTAAAGCCAGGGTTTGACTCCAGACCGCTTAAGTTGATGGAGATAACCGGAACATCCGGGTAACCTGCTTTTTCCAGAGCACGACGGATAAATCCGATGTAGTTGCTGGCACGGCATCCACCACCTGTCTGGGAGATCAGGATGGCAGTCTTACTCATATCATAATTCCCTGACATAACCGCACTCATAAGCTGTCCCACTACAATAAGAGAAGGGTAGCAGGCATCGTTGTTAACATATTTTAATCCGACATCCACACAGGTGCGGCTTGGTACATCCGGAACGACCAGATTGTAACCTGCGGCACAGAACGCCGGCTCCAGTAATTCAAAATGGATCGGCGACATCTGTGGGCAGAGGATCGTATAATTTTTACGCATCTCCTCTGTGAAGATGGTACGGTTATAGTTTGCCGGAACGATGGTACGTTTCTGCTGTCTCTTTTCACGCACGCGGATCGCAGAGAGCAGGGAACGGATACGGATACGTGCCGCTCCTAAGTTGTTGACCTCATCGATCTTAAGGCAGGTATAGATCTTGCCTGATTTCGTTAAGATGTCGTTGACCGCATCGGTGGTAACGGCATCCAGACCACATCCAAAAGAATTTAACTGGATCAGATCCAGATCGTCTCTTGTCTTTACGAAGTTTGCAGCCGCATATAATCTGGAATGGTACATCCACTGGTCCATAACGATCAGAGGACGTTCTACCTGATGCAGATGCGAGATCGAATCCTCGGTCAATACGGCAATGCCATAAGAGTTGATCAGCTCAGGAATACCATGGTTGATCTCCGGGTCAACGTGGTAAGGACGTCCTGCGAGGACGATACCGCGTTTGCCGGTCTTTTCCAGATAATCTAATACTTCTTCGCCTTTCTTTTGCATTTCCATACGGACAACGGCAAGTTCTTTGTATGCCTCAGAAACCGCATCACGGATCTCAGATTCCGGAATGGCAAATTCCGGGGCACCAAAGGTCTTGACTAACTGGGAAGATAACGTCTCTTCACTGGTAAATGCCATGAACGGATTGTAAAAACGTACTTTTCCGGAAGTAATGTCGTCAACGTTATTCTTGATATTTTCTGCATAAGAAGTAACGATCGGGCAGTTGTAATGGTTGTTGGAATCCGGAAATTCGTTGCGCTCATAAGGAACACATGGATAGAAGATGAAATCAACATTCTGATGGATCAGCCATGTGACATGTCCGTGCGCGAGTTTTGCAGGGTAACATTCGGATTCACTTGGGATGGAATCAATACCCAGTTCGTAAATCTTACGTGTCGACTGCGGAGAGAGTACGATCTGGAAGCCTAATTTCTTAAAGAAAATAGCCCAGAACGGATAATTCTCATACATATTTAAGACACGCGGGATACCAACGGTACCACGGGTCGCTTCTTCTGCTGTAAGTGGTGTATAGTCAAATAAGCGTTTGTTCTTATATTCAAAGAGGTTTGGAATGTTCTCTTTGTTTTTCTCTTTGCCGATACCGCGTTCACAACGGTTTCCGGTAATGTACTGACGGTTTCCGGAGAAACGGTTGATCGTCAGCAGACAGTGGTTGGTACATCCCTGACAGCGGGTCAGTTTGGTATCGAAAGTCAGGTTGTTGATGTCCTCGATGGAAAGCATCGTGGTCTGATAGCCCTCTTCGTGGCGTTCTCTAGCGATCAGAGCGGCACCGAAAGCACCCATGATACCTGCGATATCCGGACGTACACATTCACAGCCGGAGATCTTTTCAAAACTGCGGAGTACGGCATCGTTGTAGAACGTACCACCCTGTACAACAACATTTTTACCGAGTTCACTTGCATCGGAGAGCTTGATTACCTTAAACAGAGCATTCTTGATAACGGAATAGGCAAGACCGGCAGAGATATCTGCAACGGATGCGCCCTCTTTCTGCGCCTGTTTTACCTTAGAGTTCATGAATACGGTACAACGGGTACCAAGATCGATCGGGTTTTTCGCAAACAGAGCCTCTTTCGCGAAATCCTGAACCGAGAAGTTTAAGGATTTTGCAAAGGTCTCAATGAAAGAACCACATCCAGAGGAACATGCCTCATTCAACTGTACGCTGTCAACGGTCTGATTTTTGATCTTGATACATTTCATATCCTGACCACCGATGTCTAAGATACAGTCAACATCCGGGTCAAAGAAAGCAGCAGCATAATAGTGTGCAACGGTTTCGACTTCTCCATCGTCCAACATTAAGGCAGCTTTTAACAGAGCCTCTCCATAACCGGTGGAACAGGAGTGTACGATATGTGCCTTTGCCGGCAGCTTTTCGTAGATTTCTTTAATGGAGCGGATTGCAGTTGCGAGCGGGCTTCCGTTATTATTGCTGTAGAAAGAATAAAGCAGAGAGCCATCCTCGCCGACTAAAGCGATCTTGGTCGTGGTCGAACCTGCGTCGATACCAAGATAGCAGTTTCCTTCATAAGTGGATAAGTCGCCGGATTTTACATTGTGTCCGTCGTGACGAGCACGGAAGGTGTCGTAATCTTCCTGATTTGCAAACAAAGGCTCTAAACGTGCCACCTCGAACTCCATATGGATGTCCGATTTTAACTGTTCGCGGAGTGTGGCGATCGTGGTCGTGTTTTCCGGTTTAAAATTAAGCGCGGAACCGATCGCTGCAAACAGATGAGAGTTTTCAGGAACAATGGTGTGTTCCTCGTCCAGATTTAAGGTGCGGATAAAAGCTGCCTTCAACTCGGAGAGGAAATGCAGCGGACCACCCAAAAAGGCAACATGCCCGCGGATCGGTTTACCGCAGGCAAGACCACTGATAGTCTGGTTTACAACTGCCTGGAAAATAGAAGCGGATAAGTCTTCTCTGGTCGCACCTTCATTGATCAGAGGCTGGATATCTGTTTTGGCGAAAACACCACAACGCGCTGCGATCGGGTAGATCGCTTTGTAATTTTTTGCATATTCATTTAAGCCGGAAGCATCGGTCTGGATCAGAGATGCCATCTGGTCGATAAAGGAGCCGGTACCACCTGCGCAGATACCGTTCATACGCTGTTCCACATTACCACCCTCGAAGTAAATGATCTTGGCATCCTCTCCACCAAGCTCAATGGCAACGTCCGTCTGCGGAGCGTAGTGCTGAAGTGCAGTGGAAACCGAGATAACCTCCTGTACAAACGGGATATGTAAATGCTTGGCAAGGGTCAGACCGCCGGAACCGGTGATCATAGGCGCGATCGGATGATCTCCTAATTCGGAAAATGCCTTTTCAATTAAAGAAGCAAGTGTTTCCCTGATGTTGGCGAAGTGTCTTTCATAGTCGGAAAAGAGCAGGTTGTCCTTTTCATCAAGAATGGCTACCTTGACTGTGGTAGAGCCAATGTCGATTCCTAGTTTATAAAGTGCTTGATTTTCCATGATATTCCTCCAGTAAAACAAAATAAAAACGTCTATCTAAAGTATTTCTACCTATTATAATAATGTGTCACAGACAATAAACAAAGTTCATTATACGACAGGACTTTACAAAAAACAATGTGCAAAAGGAAGGAAAATATAAACTTTTTATGAAGAAAAACTGCCCGGATTGACAAAGGTTTGCCGGATAGCTATACTGAAAAAATAGTAACGACACGAAAGGAAAGGTTATTTCATATGAACTGGTTGAATAAATTGGAGCGAAAAATAGGCAGATATGCCATACCAAACCTGATTGTATGGATGATTGGAGCCTATACGATAGGATTTGTCCTCTATACGGTCAGCCCTGGTATTTTAAATCTGCTGACTTTGAGTCCTTACCATATTTTACATGGTCAGATCTGGCGGCTTTTTACCTGGGTTCTGATGCCGACGGAGTCGAATCTGATCTTTCTTCTGATCATGGCATTATTTTATTATCAGCTTGGCACAACACTGGAGCGTACCTGGGGAACGTTCCGTTTTAACGTTTATATTTTCAGCGGAATGATATTTACGGTGATCGGAGCATTTGTTTTATATGCGATCTACTATGTGCAGAATCTCTCTGCGATCACAGCGATGCCGGCTCTGGCAGCAAATCTTTCCAGCTCGCTTGGCTGGGGATACAGTGTAAACTACATCAACATGTCCATTTTCCTGGCATTTGCAGTGATGTATCCGGATATGCAGGTCATGTTATACTTTATCATCCCGATCAAGATGAAGTGGATGGCGATCGTCTATGGTGTTCTGATCGTGTATAACTTTGTAATGAGCGGTTGGGCAGGTCGTATCTCAATCGTGATGTCAATGCTTAGTTTTATTGTGTTCTTCCTTTCTACAAGAAATCTGAAGCGTTATACACCGCACGAAGTGCACCGCAGACAGAAGTTTAAGGCACAGATGAGAGAGCCGCGTCCGGGTTCCGGTATCACAAAGCACAAATGTGCTGTCTGTGGCAGAACAGAGCTGGATGCACCGGAGCTTGAATTCCGTTTCTGCTCGAAATGTGAGGGCAACTACGAATACTGTTCGGATCACCTGTTTACACATCAGCATATTAGAAGAAGTTAGAAATTATGACAAAAGGGCTGCAGCACGAAGAAATAAATCTTCGAGCGGCAACCCTTTTTTTACGCTTGGAAATAATTATCCCGGTCCGTGTCCGAATCAGCAATAGAAATCCTTCAGCGAATCCATGCGCGCACTCATATTTGCAAATAAAGCATCCACGATGGTAATGGCAGCCATCGATTCTACCACGACAACGGCACGCGGCACGATGATCGGATCGTGGCGGCCTTTGATGGAGATGTCGATCTCTTCGCCATCTTTATTGATGGTCTGCTGGATGGCAGCAATGGATGGCGTAGGCTTGATGGAAGCACGAAGGATAATGTTACTTCCATCACTCATCCCACCAAGTATTCCTCCGGCATGGTTGGTCTTTTTCGTGATCTGGTGATCTTTTGTCATGCAGAACGCGTCGTTATTGTTTTTACCGGTTGCTTTTGCTACATCAAATCCATCTCCGATTTCAAATCCTTTTACCGCGCCGATGGACATGATGGCTTTGGCGAGGTTGGCATTTAATTTTTCAAAGACCGGATCGCCAATGCCGACCGGCATACCGTTTATGATACATTCGACAACACCGCCGGAAGAATTTTGTTCTGCCATACAGGCTTCTAAATATGCGGCAGCATTTTCCGCAGCATCAGCATCCGGCATGTAGAGCGGGTTTCTGTTGACCTCCTCACGCGAAAAATGGTTCGGCGAGCAGGCAATCGGTCCGATGGAACGGGTGTAAGTGCACAGCGTAATGCCAAGAGTCTCTAAGATTTTAACAGCAACTGCTCCGGCAGCAACACGGCCGATGGTCTCTCTTCCGGAGGAACGACCGCCGCCTCTGTAATCGCGAAAACCGTATTTGGCATCGAACGTATAATCCGCATGTCCTGGTCGGTAATAGGAAGCAATCTCGCTATAGTCCTTGGACTGCTGGTTTTTATTGTAAACAATCAGAGAAATCGGAGTCCCGGTCGTTTTCCCTTCGAAAACGCCGGAGAGGATCTCAACGGTATCGTCCTCTTTCCGTGGGGTCGTATATTTAGATTGTCCCGGTTTCCTACGGTCTAAAAAAGTCTGAATATCAGCTTCACACAAAGGCAAGCCTGCCGGACAGCCGTCGATCACAACGCCAACGCCTTTTCCGTGGGACTCGCCCCATGTGGTGATCCGAAATATTGTTCCAAAAGATGATCCTGCCATGTCTGCCTCCGTTTTGCATTTGATGATTTTGTTACTATTATAAAAGATTTGACTTTCCATGACAACCGGAATATGCTATATTGTTTGTGAATAGCGCGAAAGCACAGAAGTGAAGATGGAGATTTTTATGACAGAGCAATATCATGTAAAAAAGATCGATCAGCCGATCCGGTGGAACATAGAAGTGCCGGGTTCAAAAAGCATGACGAACCGGGCCCTTTTAATGGCGGCGTTGACAGATGGACGGGTGGATCTGGAAGGAGTCCTATTTTCCGATGATTCCCGTTATTTTTTAAGTTCGCTGCAGTCACTTGGGTTTGAAGTTGAAATAAAGGAAACAGAAAAAAAAGTAAGCCTGGTCGGGTTAAACGGAGCAATCCCGAAAAAGGACGCGGAGATTTATGTTGGAAGTGCCGGAACAGCGGCACGTTTTTTGACCGCAATGCTTGGGCTATCCGAGGGAACCTATACGATACAGGCATCGGAACAGATGAAAAAACGTCCGATGAAGCCATTGTTTGAACTTTTGGAGAGAATGGGAGCAGAGATCACCTATCTGGAAAAAGAAGGACATCTGCCTGTCCGGATCAGGGGCTGTCATTGTGCGGGGAAAAAAGAACTGGAACTGGATATCAGCAGCAGCACGCAGTTTTTGAGTGCCATGCTTTTAGTTTCACCGATGATGAAACAGGGGCTGGTCATTCATATCACAAGTGAGAAGACGGATGGCTCTTATGTCCGCATTACCAGAAAAATGTTAGAAGAAGCAGGCGTTTCGGTTGCTTTTGACGGCAGAAATTATGAGACTAAGGCAGGGGCATCCTATCAGAAAAAACACTATATCATTGAGCCGGATGTGTCGGCGGCATGTTATTTTTATGCTGCAGCTGCGATCACGGGAGGAAGCGCACTGGTAAAAAATGTCCACTCGGATAACAGCCAGGGCGATATGAAGTTCCTGGAAGTCCTAAGAGAGATGGGGTGTGCCATAGAGGAGCATGCGGAAGGAATTAAGGTGACCGGACCAAAACCGGGAGAACTGAAAGGCATCACAGTCAATATGAATGATTTTTCCGATCAGGCACTGACTCTGGCAGCAATCGCACCTTATGCGGCATCCAAAGTGCGCATCACAGGGATCGGTCATATCAGAAAACAGGAATCAGACCGTCTGTCAGTGATGGCGACAGAACTTGGCAGAATGGGCATCTGCTGTGAAGAGGAAGCATCTGCGATCACTATATTTCCGGGACAGCCGAAAGGGGCACTGATCGAGACTTATGATGATCACCGGGTAGCGATGGCATTTTCCCTGTCCGGTCTTCGGACAGACGGAGTCGTGATCAACCATCCGGAGTGCTGCAGGAAAACGTTTGAAGAGTATTTTACAGTATTAGACCGACTGACAGAGAGAAATGGAGAATAAAATGTACGAGTTATTAAAACAGGAAGGAAGAGCCAAACGAGGCGTATTCCATACGGTGCACGGAGATATTCAGACACCGGTATTTATGAATGTAGGAACAGTTGCCGCCATCAAGGGAGCTGTATCCACAGAGGATTTAGAGCAGATCAAGTGTCAGGTGGAATTATCGAACACCTATCATTTACATGTGCGCACTGGTGATAAGCTGATCAAAGAGGTGGGCGGACTTCATAAATTTATGTCCTGGAACCGTCCGATCCTTACTGATTCCGGCGGATTTCAGGTGTTCTCATTAGCAGGACTCCGCAGGATCAAAGAGGAGGGAGTTTATTTTAATTCCCACATTGATGGAGCAAAGATCTTCATGGGACCGGAAGAGAGTATGCAGATCCAGTCCAATCTTGGCTCTACAATCGCAATGGCATTTGATGAGTGTCCTCCGGCACTGGCAGAACGTGAGTATGTGGAAAACTCCGTAGCGCGTACCACCCGCTGGCTGGAACGCTGTAAAAAAGAGATGGCGCGCCTCAATGAAAAAGAAGATACGGTCAATAAACATCAGATGCTATTCGGTATCAATCAGGGTGCGATCTACCCGGATATCCGCATCGACCATGCAAAACGGATCTCAGAGATGGATCTTGATGGATATGCAGTAGGCGGTCTTGCAGTAGGAGAGACCCACGAGGAAATGTATCATATCCTTGACGAGACCGTACCATATCTGCCAGTCAATAAGCCAACCTATCTGATGGGTGTTGGAACCCCGGCAAATATTTTAGAGGGCGTTGAGCGCGGAATTGATTTCTTTGACTGTGTTTACCCGAGCCGGAACGGCAGACATGGACATGTATACACTAATCAGGGCAAGATCAACCTGTTCAACCAGAAGTATGAAAAGGATATGCGCCCGATCGAGGAAGGATGCCAGTGCCCGACCTGCAGACGTTACAGCAGAGCATACATCCGTCACTTATTAAAAGCAAAAGAGATGCTTGGCATGAGACTTTGCGTTCTTCATAATCTGTATTTCTACAATACGATGATGGAGGAGATCCGCGATGCCTTGGACGAGGGAAGATTCCATTCCTACAAAGAGGAAAAGCTTTACGGTATGGGACAGATCAACCGGGAAAAGGAACAGGCATAATTCTAAAAAAAGGATAAAATCAACGAGGTTTTCGGGAAAAATCAACAGAAGCACTTGCCGAAATCTTATAAGTTGTGTAAAATAGTGCGAAGAAGTAAATTTATACCCTTTAGGAGGAAGAAAAATGTTAGCAATTTTAGCTGATTCAACAGGTGCTACTGCCGCAGGATGGGGTGGAATGATCATCTGGCTTGTTATTTTATTTGCGTTCATGTATTTCTTTATGATCCGTCCGCAGAAGAAAGAGCAGCAGAAGAAAACATCCATGTTATCAGATCTCGCAGTTGGCGATACCGTTTTAACATCAAGCGGTTTCTATGGCACGATCATTGATATTGCAGATGACACTGTTATCGTAGAGTTCGGAAGCAATAAAAACTGTCGTATCCCGATGCGCAAAGATGCCATCGCAGATGTAGAGAAACCGGAAGAAGCAGAATAATAAAACGAATCTGAAAAGAACCTGTTATGAAGTGTATCTACATAACAGGTTCTTTGACTTATAGACAATGATTCGAAAACGGAGATGAATATGAAAAAATATCTGACAACAGCAGTGAGTATCAGCGTGCTGTTTTTTCTTTTATGTGCCATAAAGGGGATCTTTCCATTTGGAACAGCAACGATCGATACAGTGGATTTTGCCAGCCAGTGGGTGCCCGGCTATTACCATGTCTGGGATGTGCTCCATGGAAATGCCAGCCTGTTTTTTGACTGGAGAGTTGCAGGTGGTATGGATCTTACCGGAGCCTCATCACAGTTTTCCCTGCTCAGTCCTTATAATCTGCTGCTTATTTTTATTGACCGTGGTCAGATCCAGCAGTTTATGACATTTTTTATCTGGATCAAGGTCGTGGCAATGGGACTGACCATGTGCTTCTTTTTGCAGAAAATGGCAGAAAAAAGAGCATATGTGATCGCGGGATGGGATGTTGTCTGGCTTACAGCAGGCAGTGTTTCTTACACGCTGAGTGCCTATACGTTTGCATATTACGGAATGGGATGGATCGACATTGCATCCATCCTTCCGATCCTGATCTACAATCTGATGCAGATGCTGACAGAGGAACAGGACTGGAAACCGGGGAAACATGCGATCGGCTATACCATCTGTCTGTTTTTGATCTTCTGTGTCAATATCCCACAGGCATATATGATCTGCTTCTTTCTGATCCTGTTTGCAGGTGGCTATGTATTTTTATTGCGTGGTGGAGTGGCAAAAACTGCCGCAGGATGGAAATTAAAGATCGACCGTGGCGGTATTTTAAAATTCGGCTTAATGACGTTGCTGGCACTGGGGTGTTCCGCAGCGATTTTCCTTCCGGCGGCACGGAATATGTTAAGTTCTTCCCGCCTTTCCGGCACAGAGTATACCGGGGAAAACAGTTATTTCTGGCTGTTGTCACAAAACGGCATGGACCCGCAGGTAAAATGGCGGATGCTGCTTGGCGTGTGTATTCCGCTTTTGTACCTGATCGTGACGACCAGAAAAAAAAGAGAGCATGTGTTCCAGACGTATCTGGTCCTTCTTATGATCGTGCCGGTAGCGGTAGAAGCAGTCAATCTGATGTGGCACAGGGGAACTTATATGTGTTTTCCGATGCGGCATGGTTATATGATGATCTTTGCCATCTTATATGTGGCGTGGGAGCGTTATCTGGAACGGCAGGAGAACTGCAGGGAGAGCAGATGGACACTACGTATGAAAAAGGCAGTATCAGGCGTGGTACTTGCGGCATGGACGGCACTTACCCTGGCACTTGGCGTAGTCATCATGAGCACAAATGTGCATGGAAACGATGTTGATCTGGTACGGGATGCAGAGGAATTAGAACAGTTACTGGGAGGAGACAGTGACGATTTCCATAAAGTGAAGATCGCAGATGCCTCGCTTGACAGCAATTATCCGCTGATCGCCAATGTATCTTCCTATTCTAATTACCTTCATCTGATGACAGAGGGACAGATCAAAATGCAGCAGACACTCGGGTATTCACAGACCTGGACGAGGATCAGTGATACCGGAGGAACTCTGTTTTCGGATGCGCTGTTAGGGTATGCGTATCAGGTAAGAAATAAAAATACCAGTGAACCATCCGGCATGGATCAGTATTACGAGCCATACGGAGAAACGGATCATTTTATCGTTTCACGCAGTAAATATCAGTATGGCGCAGGGCTTCGGATGGGACTTGAAGCATACCGGCAGCTTGACTGGAATGTTTCCGGCTATGTTTTTGAAAATCAGAACCGGCTTTCACAGGCACTGTTTGGGACGGAGTTTTTTACGACCTGGACGGAAACCTTTATCGATGAAAAAGCAAATGAGACGTTGCACTATGAGATCGAAGTTCC
>OIZV01000299.1_pt1 | contig 28182 bp, 31 predicted proteins | sample 1588681 | NCBI WGS metagenome assembly OIZV01 (sample SAMN03283281) | human gut metagenome | biome: human-associated habitat; material: feces | host: Homo sapiens | place: Peru | collected 2012 | reverse complement strand
TTGACAGTATTTCAATGAACTTTTATATAGCGGAACCGGTCACCCGGCTTCCATTATTTAACTTTTTAGTACGGTAAATTTTTACCGAAGTATTGTCTATATGAAAGGAATAGTATTAGCCGGTGGTTCCGGTACCAGACTTTACCCTATCACCAAGGGTGTGAGTAAGCAATTGCTTCCGATTTATGACAAACCAATGGTGTACTATCCCATCAGCGCCCTGATGCTGGCGGGGATTAGGGATATACTCATTATTTCTACACCTTACGATCTGCCGGGATTCAAACGGTTGCTCGGTGATGGCTCTGACTATGGCGTACACTTCGAGTACGCGGAGCAGCCTTCTCCTGACGGGCTGGCTCAAGCATTTATCATTGGTGAGAAGTTCATAGGTGATGATAGTGCCTGCTTGGTACTGGGTGATAATATCTTCTATGGTTCAGGCTTTACAGGTTTGCTTCGTAAGGCCGTGAAAGATGCCGAGGAAAACAAAAAAGCCACCGTATTTGGTTATTGGGTCAGTGATCCTGAGCGATACGGTGTGGCCGAGTTTGACAAGCAGGGCAATTGTCTCTCCATTGAGGAAAAGCCAAAAGAGCCGAAGAGCAACTATGCCGTAGTGGGCCTTTACTTCTACCCGAACAAGGTGGTAGATGTGGCGAAGCACATCAAGCCTTCTGCCCGTGGTGAGTTGGAGATTACAACAGTCAACCAGGAATTCCTGAAGGATGGAGAGCTGAAAGTACAGGTCTTTGGTCGTGGCTTTGCCTGGTTAGATACGGGTACACACGACTCTCTCGCGGAAGCATCAACCTTCGTTGAGGTCATTGAGAAACGTCAGGGCTTAAAGGTGGCCTGCTTGGAGGGTATCGCTTACCGCAACGGCTGGATTAGCGAAGAGCGGATGCGCGAGATTGCAAAGCCCATGCTGAAGAACCAGTATGGTCAGTACCTGCTGAAAGTGATAGATGAGATGAAGGAAGAGATTAATTCTATTACACTTACTCACGATTGATTATGGAGGTTATTAAGACAGATATAGAAGGCGTTTTGATTATTGAGCCAAAAGTATTTGGTGATAAGAGGGGATACTTCTTTGAGAGTTTCTCACAAAGGGAGTTTGATGAGAAGGTAGCTCCCATACTTGGTCATACCATCAACTTTGTACAGGATAATGAAAGTATGTCCTCATACGGAGTGATGCGAGGACTACACTTCCAACGTCCACCTTATACCCAGAGCAAACTGGTACGTTGTGTGAAAGGTGCTGTTCTGGATGTAGCAGTGGATATTCGCAAGGGAAGTCCGACATACGGGAAGCACGTGGCCGTAGAACTGACAGAGGAAAATCACCGGCAATTCTTTGTGCCACGAGGATTCGCTCACGGTTTTGCTGTGTTGTCGGAAACGGCGATTTTCCAGTATAAATGTGATGAATTCTACCATCCGGAAGTTGATGGTGGCATCAGTATTCTTGATGGCTCATTGGACATTGATTGGCGCATACCTACTGAAAAGGCAAACCTTAGTGAGAAGGACACCAAGCACGCCTTGCTTAAGGACTTTGACAGCCCGTTCGATATAAACGTAATTCTTTATTGATTATGAATATACTCGTAACAGGAGCCAATGGACAGTTAGGTTGTTCTATCCGTGATATTGTAGATGAAAACTGCAATGGGCAGAATATATGTTCCCAATATGAGCAAGATACCTATTTCTTCTCTGATGTTATTGCACGCCAGGGTTTCCCTGTTTCTGTGTTAGACATAACTGATTTGGAATCCATTCGGATTTTCGTGAGGAATTATGGAATAGATGCCATCGTTAATTGTGCTGCCTATACAAATGTAGATGCGGCAGAGACGAATGAAGAACTTGCTGAGATTCTTAATGCTAAAGCAGTGGAGAATCTTGCTGTCGCGATGAAGGAAGTCAATGGACTTTTGGTACATATCAGCACAGACTATGTGTTTGGAGGAGACCCTTATAACACCCCTTGCAATGAGGATCAGAAAGGTACACCGACGGGAGTGTATGGGCTGACAAAACTGCATGGAGAGGAGAATATCCTCAAAAGCGGGGTACGTTATGTCATCATTCGCACCGCATGGCTCTATAGTGAGTATGGTAAGAACTTTGTAAAGACCATGCTTAACCTTACTGCTACAAAGCCGCAGTTGAAGGTTGTCTTTGACCAAGTAGGGACACCTACCTACGCACACGACTTGGCTTCAGCCATTATTTCGATTCTTGGCAAACCTGAAATTGGAATCTATCATTACTCCAATGAAGGAGTATGCTCGTGGTATGACTTCACCAAAATGATTGCAGAGTATGCTGGACAAACCGAGTGTGACATCCAACCGTGTCATAGCGATGAATTCCCTAGTCCTGTAAAACGTCCGGCCTATTCGGTGCTGGATAAGACAAAAATAAAAGAGACTTTTGGAATTATAATCCCTTTTGGGACGGATTCTTTGAAAAAATGCATTAATAACTTTAAAAACCAATAGTATGGCATATCAACGTACCATAATCATCACAGGTGGTGCCGGCTTCATAGGAAGTCACGTCGTGCGCCTTTTCGTGAACAAATACCCGGAGTACAAGATAATCAATTTGGATAAGTTGACCTATGCTGGCAACTTAGCCAACTTGAAGGACATTGAAGACAACTCCAACTATGAGTTTGTCAAGATGGACATTTGTGACTTTGATGGAGTGTTTAAACTGATGCAGGATAAGAAAGTGGACGGCATTATCCATTTGGCCGCAGAGAGTCATGTTGATCGCAGCATCAAAGACCCCTTTACATTTGCTCAGACAAATGTGATGGGTACTCTCAGTCTGCTTCAGACAGCGAAGCTCTATTGGGAGAGCCTTCCTGAGAAGTATGAGGGCAAACGTTTCTACCATATCAGTACTGACGAAGTGTATGGGGCATTACAGATGACACATCCCGAAGGTGTTGAGCCGCCGTTTACCACAAAGGCCAGCAGTGGTAAGCACCACCTAGCTTACGGTGAGAAGTTCTTTACCGAGGATTTGAAGTACCAACCGCACAGCCCGTACAGTGCCGCCAAGGCCAGCTCAGACCACTTCGTAAGAGCTTTCCACGATACATACGGGCTGCCAACCATTGTGACCAACTGTTCCAACAACTATGGCCCTTATCAGTTTCCGGAGAAGTTGATACCACTTTTCATTAACAATATCCGCCATCGCAAACCTCTGCCTGTGTATGGCAAGGGTGAGAACGTACGTGACTGGCTCTATGTGGAAGACCACGCCAGAGCTATTGACACCATCTTCCATAACGGCAAGATTGCAGAGACCTATAATATCGGTGGTTTCAACGAGTGGAAGAACATTGATATTATCAAAGTGCTTATCAATACAGTTGATCGTCTGCTTGGTCGCCCAGAGGGTGCAGACATGGATCTGATTACCTATGTCACTGACCGCGCCGGTCACGACCTACGCTATGCCATTGACTCCACTAAACTTCAGAAGGAACTGGGTTGGGAGCCAAGCCTCCAGTTTGAAGAAGGCATTGAGAAGACAGTAAGATGGTATCTTGATAATCAAGAATGGATGGATCACGTCACAAGTGGTGATTATCTGAAGTATTATCAGGAGATGTATTCAAATCGTTAGAATATGAAGATATTAGTGACTGGAGCCAATGGCTACATAGGCCGTCACGTGGTGAAAGCTCTTTTGGACAAGGGCGCAGAAGTGATAGCGTGTGATATCGTGACAAATGATGTGGATGAACGTGCAGAGCGCAAGACACTCAATCTTTTTGAACTGCGGAGGGTAATGTTTATGAACAGTTAGGTTCGCCAGATGTTTGCTTGCATATGGCATGGCGCAATGGATTTGTACACAATGCACCTACGCAGATTGGCGACCTCTCCGCTCATTACAAGTTCTTGACTGCAATGATTGATGGCGGTTTGAAACAATTGGCTGTGATGGGAACCATGCACGAAGTGGGCTATTGGGAAGGCGCCATTGATGAAAATACACCTTGCAATCCTATCTCGATGTACGGCATTGCAAAGGATGCTCTTCGCAGGGCTATGATTCTCTATTGTCAACAGAAAGAATGTATCCTCCAATGGCTCCGCTGCTACTATATATTGGGTGATGACAAGAAGAATAACTCCATTTTCTGCAAACTTTTGCTGGCTGCTGAAGAAGGTAAGAAAGCCTTCCCGTTCACGACAGGTAAGAATCAGTATGACTTTATCACCGTTGATGAACTGGCCAATCAACTTTCTGCTGCTGTGATGCAGAAAGAGGTGGTTGGTATTATCAACTGCTGCACAGGTATACCAATGAGCTTAGCAGACAGGGTGGAGCAGTTTATCAAGGAACATAACCTAGATATTAAACTAGAATATGGTGCATTTCCTGACAGACTATACGATTCACCGTGTGAGTATGGTGATGCAACAAAAATTGCCTCGATTTTAGGTGCAAGAGTACAAGATGAATAACCTAAAAGAACTCTTACATAAATTCACGCAAGGAGATGCGAGGTCGGTAACGATAAAGAAGAATGTCGTTGCCTCTCTTGTCATTAAGGGGGTGGGTATACTGACTTCATTATTGTTGGTGCCTCTTACCATCGGGTACGTGTCGCCAGAGCTGTACGGCGTTTGGCTGACACTCTCTTCGATACTGACCTGGGTGGGTTTTATGGACATAGGATTCTCGCAGGGCCTGAAGAACAAGTTGACGGAGGCTATAGCTCTGGGAGAGTGGGAACGCGGCCGCTCGTTGGTGTCAACAACATACTTTATGATGTTGATCATTACGGTGCCCCTATGCGTCATCCTTGAAATCATTGTACCCCACGTAAATTGGGTGGGCCTTCTCAATGTAAATTCCATCTACCTGGATGAGATAATAGAGGCTATGTATGTTTGCATAGTTTTCGTATGCCTTCAAATGTACGTCAAGGTCTTTAATTCAGTTGTCGCTGCATTTCAAAAGGTTGCGCTTTCTGAGTCTTTTGGAGTCATTGGGAATGTAATCTCACTGTTTTTAATTGTCATACTGAAAAGAATTTGTTCTCCATCGCTGGTCGTACTTGCTTGTACTCTGGCGGCAATGCCAATCCTGGTAACGATTATTGCATCCTTGATTTTTTACAGTGGCAAGTTTAAACCGATAGCTCCGAAAATTAGCAGTATTAGGTTTGACTATATAAAGGATTTATTCGGGTTAGGCTACAAGTTCTTCATTATAAATATTCAGGTCTTAGTGCTGTTTCAGAGTACGAATGTTCTTATCTCATACGTGTCCTCTCCACTTGAAGTGACAAACTATAATGTAGCATATAGGTTGTTGAATTGTGGAATGATGCTTTATACTATGATAACGGCACCTCTATGGCCAGCTTACACAGATGCTTATACCAAAGGAGATTACGATTGGATGAAGGCAATGCGCAGGAAAATGGAACGTGTTCTTCTGTTGTCGATGCTTGCCTGTGCCCTTATAACATTACTGTCACCCATTATCTATAAATTATGGATAGGAGACCAGGTTTCTGTACCATTTACAATGACATTGATGGTTGCAATATACGTATCTGTGTATTGTTGGATGAACCTAAATGGAACGTTGGTGGTGGGTATGGGAAAAATACAGGTGGAAACGATAATTGTTTTAGTGGGTATGGTTTTACACATCCCAGCCTCCTTGCTTTTAGGGCGATATATTGGAGCTTATGGGGTAATTGCTTCGCTAATAATTATAAATCTGTTTTATGCTATTGTAATGAATCATCAAGTTAATATACTGCTAAATAAAACAGCAAAAGGAATCTGGAATAAGTAGTCATGGTTTACGCATTTTATTCAAAACTGAAATTCGAAATTTTTCGATTTCGGAATAGGCATAAGGTGAAAATTGGTAAGCGATGTATGATTCAAAATACAATATTTGAAGGGAAAAATAGCATTGCTGCCGGAACTAAAATAACAAATAGTAAGGTAGGGTATGGTTCGTACATTAACATTAACTCATCATTGTCTTTTGTTAATATTGGCCGTTATTGTAGTATAGCAGATAATGTATATGTGAGTTTGGGCAATCATCCGGTTAATCATGTGAGTACCCACCCGGCTTTCTATTATGATACAGAGAAGCAAATAGGATGGACATATCATAAAGGAGAACCATTGTTTGATGAGATATATAAGTACCCCAAAGGGGAAGACTTTTACCAAGTGATTATTGGTAATGACGTGTGGATAGGTAGTCATGCCATTATCATGGGCGGGATTAGAATAGGAGACGGTGCCGTGATTGCTGCTGGTGCTGTCGTGACTAAGGACGTTGAGCCTTATTCTATTGTCGGTGGAGTCCCGGCAAGACTTATAAAAATGCGATTCACAGAAGAGCAAAGATCATCTTTATTAAGTATTAAATGGTGGAATAAATCTCCAATCGAGATAGAAAATAGTTATCGTTCATTTGTGGACGTGAATAATTTCATAAACCATGTTTAAATTGCTATATCGTATACTCCATTTACCCTATAAAATGTGTGTTTACCTTTTATATAAGCATAAGTTAGGCATGTTTCATTGGTCTTCTTTTATCGGAAGTCCATTGCGAGTAGATGGTGGAAAGAATATTTTCATAGGGAAGAAAGTAAGTATAAAGTACAAGACTTGGATAGCCTCTACCCCGATTACAGGTGGGGACAAGAGTCAACTGGTTTTTGAGGATGGATGCGTCATAGGTCACTTCAATCATATTTATGCGACCAAAAGTATTATCCTGCGCAAAAATGTATTGACTGCTGATAAGGTTTATATCTCGGACAATCTTCACGGTTATGAGGATATAGAAACGCCTATCAAAGACCAACCAGTTGTGCAAAATGGAACAGTGGAGATAGGGGAAGGATCTTGGTTGGGTGAGAATGTATGTGTCATAGGAGCAAATATAGGGAAGCACTGTGTCATTGGAGCCAATAGTGTGGTGACGAAAGATATTCCGGACTATTGCGTGGCTGTAGGTTCTCCGGCAAGAGTAATAAAAAAATATGATTTCAATGAAAATAAGTGGAAAAAAACTGACGGTGGGGGGGGGTAATCCATCGTATCCGCAGAATTGGTCGCTACTTGTGGCGTAAGCGTCAATACGCGGCTTATTGCTTTTCTGACGATGTAATGAAACCGATCCATATTACCCCTAAATATGTTGAAATGGGAGAAAACGTCTTGATATGGTATCATGGTAGAGTTGAGGGTGTAAGTAGGTATAATAGAGTTTCCTTTAGTCCACGGATTATTCTGCATGATGGGGTTAGGATACAACAGAACCTGCATTTGACCTGCGCAAAATGTGTAGAGGTTGGTGAGAATACAGCCATCGCCGCAAACGTAACCATTACAGACATTCATCATCCATACGAAGATATAGCAACGCCAATAGAACGTCAAGATTTGGTGGTAAAACCTGTGAAAATAGGAAGGGATTGCAAAATATACAATAACGTTGTGGTATTGCCAGGAACGGTAATAGGCAATCACGTATCGGTGGGAGCAAATTCCGTTGTTTCGGGCATCATACCAGATTATTCTGTTGTGGTTGGAGCACCGGCATTTATAGTGAAGCGGTATGATGAGATGAGCAAGACTTGGCGTAAAACGAATAAGGAAGGAGATTTCGTATGAAAGCCCTTATTCGCAGACTATTAGGTGGATTCCGTACCATATATCAGCAGTATGTGGAGCCTTATGATAAAAAGAAATATGCCAAAATCGGAAATCACACTATTATAGCAGGTAACACTCATGTGGTTCCTCGCAATATGGAGATAGACGATTATTGCGTTATTCAGGATCGTCTGAATTTTATTTCTTTCAAAGGGAAATTATATGTCAAGAAGTATTCAGTTATATCCTCTGGAGTGACAATAGTTCCGGCATCGCACCAACTTACAGTGGGAGTTCCTTTCTATCTTTCTACTGTAGGACATATAAACGACAAGGAAGGCGATGTTCGCATAGATGAAGATTGCTGGATTGGAACAGGTGCAATAATTTTGAGCAACTGCCACATAGGACGTGGTGCTGTCGTAGCAGCTGGTGCTGTGGTTACAAAGGATGTGCCGCCTTATGCAGTTGTGGCAGGAGTACCTGCAAGGATAATCGCCTCTAAGTTTACGAGGGAACAGATAATGGAACATGAGTCGATACTATATCCAGAAGGCGAAAGAATGACCTCTAATGAGTTACAGTATTTGTATTCCCATTACTATCAGGATATGAAAAGCATTGGACATGATGATTTGTCAAATGAGGAACAGTCAGCCGTAGATTTTTTGAGGTCTGAGAAAGGAATGATTAACTATCAACATAATATTGAATAAGAGCAAAATTGTATGTGCAAACGTGATTTTTTGGGTAGATGGGGGGGGGCATTTCTCCTGGTATCTATTGTTGAAGCCATTTTCTTGTTAAAGGTTGGATTTAGCCAATTTCATAAAAAGCATATAGCTGCAAATGAAAGGAAGGATTATTGGGCATTGATGGGTTGGCAAAATACTATGGAAAAGTTAGGATTCGATGCAGATGTATGTTTCTTTGGTAATAGTATTACTTATTATTCTCAATTTCAGAAATCTTTCAGTGATCTAAAAATCGTGAACCTTGGCTACCCTGGCGATGGGTTAGAAGGAATGTTAGTTCGATATAAAACAATCAGCTTCGTTAATGCGGAAAAGATTTTTATCATGGCGGGTATAAATGATTTAAATAGTCAGGTCTCCATTGATGATTTAGGTAAAAAATATGAAAGCTTGATAGATTCAGTGATTGTGACAAATCCAGAATCTCAAATCTATATAGAAAGTATACTTCCTGTCAACCATAACAAGGCATCTGTAAGTTTGACATCTAATGAACAAATTCAAAAGGCAAATTTGATGATACGGAGAATAGCAGAAGAACGTAATTTGATATTTATCGATTTGTATAAGTTATATGCAGACGGCCACAATGAACTGCCTAGTGAATATACTGAAGATGGAGTACATTTGACACCTTCTGCATATAAAAGATGGGAAGAGGGAATTTATGAGTATCTATATAAATGAATAGAATTTTAATTACAGGAGGAGCGGGATTTATTGGTTCGCATATTGCCCTGAAGCTGATAGAGAAGGGTTATGAGGTGACGGTACTGGACAATCTGTTGGAGCAAATCCACGGAGCAGATCCGGACAAGACCTCCCCGCTTTATTGCAGCATCAAGGACAAAGTGAGATTTATCAATGCAGATGTTTGCAATAAGACGGCTCTTGAACAAGGATTGTTGGATGCAGATTATGTGATTCACCTTGCAGCAGAGACCGGCACCGGCCAGTCGATGTATGAGATTAAGCGGTATGTGGATGTGAATATTGGTGGAACGGCCCTGTTGCTGGATATTCTCACCAATACCAAGAACCACGTAAAGCGTGTGGTAGTGGCTGAATCCCGCGCTATCTATGGGGAGGGTAAATATCATTGCGAGAAGTGTGGTGATGTCTATCCTACCGAACGCAAGGACGAGGATATGGCTAAAGGCGACTTCGAGTGCCATTGCCCCAAGTGTGGCGGAAAACTCACGCTGGTTGCCACAACTGAAGACAGCGCCATTCACCCCTCTTCCGTTTATGGAATAGGAAAACAGGTACAAGGCCAGTTGGTACACTTGATTTGCAAGAATATTGGTATCGAGTCCGTCTCCTTCCGTTACCAGAATGTGTATGGCCCAGGGCAGTCCTTAACCAATCCCTATACGGGTATATTGAGCATCTTCTCAACCCGTATCAAGAACCACAAAGAGATTAATATCTTTGAGGACGGTAAGGAAACCCGCGACTTCGTGTATATCGATGATGTGGCAGATGCCACCATTGCCGGTATGGAAGTGCCAGAGGCTAATGGGCACGTATTCAATGTTGGAACTGGAGTAGCCATAGATGTCCTGACCGTTGCACAGACCCTGTGCAAGCATTATGGCATTGAAGTTCCGCTAAAGGTGTCAGGCAACTATCGTTTGGGTGATATCCGCCACAACTATGCAGATATTACCCTTGCGAAGAGTATATTGAAATTCCAGCCCAAAATTACTTTTGATGAAGGTATCAAGCGGTTTACGGATTGGGTGAACCGTCAGGAATTACAGACAGATAATTACGAGGCCTCTTTGGAAGAGATGAAGCAGAAGGGCCTCTTTAAATAAACTCAAACATTTATGAAGGTATTAGTAACAGGAGCCAATGGTTACATTGGCCGTCACGTGGTGAAGGCTCTTTTGGACAAGGGAGCAGAAGTGATTGCGTGTGATATTGTGACCAACGATGTGGATGAGCGTGCAGAGCGAAAGACGCTCAATCTCTTTGAACTGCCGGAGGGTAATGTTTATGAGCAACTGGGTTTGCCTGATGTATGTTTGCACATGGCTTGGCGCAATGGTTTTGTACACAATGCTCCTACCCAGATAGGCGACCTCTCTGCACACTACAAGTTCTTGACTGCTATGATAGATGGTGGTTTGAAACAGTTGGCCGTGATGGGAACTATGCACGAGGTGGGCTATTGGGAAGGTGCCATTGATGAGAATACACCTTGCAATCCCATCTCAATGTACGGCATTGCCAAGGATGCCCTTCGCAGAGCGATGATACTCTATTGCCAGCAGAAAGACTGCATACTTCAATGGCTTCGTTGTTACTATATCTTAGGTGACGACAAGAAGAATAACTCTATCTTTTGTAAGCTTTTGTTGGCAGCAGAAGAAGGCAAGAAAACCTTCCCGTTCACGACGGGTAAGAACCAGTACGATTTCATAACCGTTGATGAACTGGCAAATCAACTCTCAGCTGCTGTGATGCAGAAAGAGGTGACGGGTATCATCAACTGTTGCACAGGTAGACCGATGAGCTTGGCAGACAGGGTTGAGCAGTTTATCAGGGAGCACAATCTGGATATAAAGCTGGAATATGGGAAGTTTCCTGATAGAGCGTATGATTCGCCTTGTGTGTATGGGGATAATGGGAAGATAAGTCAGATTCTAAGTCAGAGCAAAAAGGCACTATTATAAAGAAAGGGCTTGGAGATGAAAAAAAAGAAAGTGCTTTTAATATCTCCCGATTGGATGGGGTTGCATAATGATATTATAACGGGACTGACTAACTGTGGATATTCAGTGGATTATATTCCGGAAAAACGTTATGCCTACGACCCCTTTTACAGGCTTGCAAAAAGACGGCATCAGAAAACAGAGTCGGAGTTCTTGTTAGAGATGCAAAAGTATTGGACGATGATTCTGAACAGTGGAGAGTATAATAAATCATACGATTGCCTCTTTGTCGTAGATGGCCAGGCGTTACATCCATGCGTATTTGATATATTGGAACGAAGAAATAGAACAATAAAAAAGGTAAATTACCTATTTGATAGAGTGCAAGGGGTGTATGATTTTGATAGGTATTTTAATCGCTTTCATCGAGTTGTTACATTCGATCCAACAGATGCCGCTCACTTTGGAATAGAACTTTTACAAATATATTGGGTGCCGGGTAATACTGCTCTTAATAATAAATATAACCTATTCGGTTTTGGTGCATATAGTCATTATCGATTTGTTTTTTTCTCAGAGTTGGCCAAGATTTTTGGAGACTCTCAGGATAAGAATTTCTTAAAATTGTATACGGCACCGATACAGAACGAATGGATGCACGAAATGAAGAACTATGTGCGCAAAGTTCTAGGTTACGAACCTAATATAAGTAGGCATGAACTGCATTCTGGCATGATATCACACGAATCAATAAAACCAGAGCAGTTTAGAGAGATTATATATACCTCTAATGTTGTCGTGGATACAAGTGCGCCATATCAAGAGGGTCTTACTGCAAGGTTTATGTGGGCGCTCGGAGCAGGAAAGAAAATCATTACCACCAATCAGGTTGTCGTAAACTATGCTTTCTATTCTCCGGAACAGATTTTTGTGGTTGAGCATAATAAGGTTATAGAACTTAAAGAGAAGCTTCGGGCCTTTGTTCAATCAGATTTTGAGATGGAAGATAGAATCCAAAAGGAAGTTGAGAGATATAGGATAGATAATTGGATTAACCATTTGTTAGGATAGAAATGAAGTCATTTTCCAAATCATTTTTTTCTTTTTCAGTAGCCATAGCCCCAGCATTGGCTATGTATATCGTTCTGCCAGGAACTTCTCTTGCTGGCGTATTGCTGATTTTCTCTTTGTTATTAGCATTTTTTAGTAAGGATCGTGTATATTCTCCAGTAGGACGTTATGTTATCCTGGGCGTTATAGTTTTGAGTGCAACTACTCTCTTGGCAAACTATAGCCAATCATGGTTTGATAATTCCGTATGGCTACACAATCTATGGACAACATTCATTAATATATTGCCATTATTGTTTTTGAAGAGTAGTGCAAATAAAAAAGTGTTTACACAGACGGTTCTATTGGTAGCAACAGTCGCAACTGTTCTTGTTATATTTCAACGGTTGCAGTTAATGATAGCCGGTAGTTACACATCATACTATCTCCCGCTCCCTATGACAGAGGACGTTAGTGAAATAGGTTTAAGGCCTGTAGGTTTTTTTAGGGAACCTGCTCATGTTTGTTTGTATCTGCTTCCAGCTTTTTATTTGTCTCTGTTTTCTAAACGTGTTTTTCTTGCATTTCTCTTCGCATTTGGCATATTAATGAGTGAAAGTACGACAGGCTTTGTTATGGTAGCCATTGTTTTTGCTTATTGGTATTTCTTAGGAAAAAAGGGAAATAAGATAATTGTTTTGATTGGAGCTGTCGCTATGGTATATCTGGTTTTTAAAAATGCTTCAGACGTTATCACAAGCAGTACGGAACGATTATCGACGCTTGATCCTACGAGTACATTAAGACTACTTGGTGCAATAGAAGTCCTTGAGCGTTTTGATACAGGTAATTTTATCTTTGGTATAGGCTTGAATCAGCTTGCTAACTTTGGCGAAAGTGTCGCTCGTGATCCGGAATTGGCAAATTATTCCAATTCTGTTATCTATTCTGTTATCTCCTATGGTTTGGTTGGATTAGCACTATTGATTAGTTTCGTTGTTTATCTATTCAAGAAGTTCCCTTTGGGTCGAGGCTTCTGGATAATCTTCATTGGAATCCTTTTATCAGATCAGCTGTTATTCAGCACTCACTTTCTTTATTTAGTTTCCTTCATCGTGATATATGGAACAGAAACGACAGGTAAAACGAGGAATATGGTTTATGAAAAGCGTACTATGTTGAATCATTAGAATTAATAGGTTATATTGTATGCTATCACGCTTAATAATTTCCTTGATAGCTTTGCTCTTTGTCTCGGACGGGCTGTTTGCAGTTCCATTGTCTAATACACCACTTGGAAGATTACGTGAGGGTTCTACCGTTGTAATTCGAAAAACAATAGACTTAAATGGGGGAACTGTGGAAATACCACGGAATTGTACCTTGGTTTTAAAAAAGAGAGGAAAAATTGGAAATGGAACACTTAGAGGTATGGAAACTGTGGTTAAAATTACAGACAAACGTGTTCATTTCTTAAAGTCTTTGACAATGGAAGGTATATGGTGTTCTGAGGCCGCATATAGTGAATGGTTTGATGCAAAGCCAGATTGTAAGCTTTCCTCTGAAGAGAAACTACTATCGGGGACTGATAATTTTAGGGCTCTTCAAAATTTACTTCTGTTTAATAATGTGGTCATAAAGAAAGGGTGTTACTATTTAAAAGGTAATTTAAGAACCAATAGGAGTAATCAATTAATAGATGGGTGTAACGCTACAATCAAAGGGGTCTTTGTCAATCGATATGCAGGCGTGCTGTCTATAAATGCCGATAGCGTAAAATTATGTAATTTGACAATAATAGGTGTTCGAGATGAATCAAAAGAAAAAACACAATGGGCGCATGGCGTGGTTGTGGAAAGAGCATCAGATATAACCCTTGAAAATGTGAACTGTCGCAATTGTCGTGGAGACGGATTTAATATCACGGAAACAAACCTACCCAGTGGTTTGATTTGGCCAGAAAGGATTGTACTCAATAATTGCAAGGCAGAAAACAATTATAGGAATGGACTATCTATAACAGGAGGGCATTCGGTTGAGATACGAAATTCATCATTTTCCTCGACAATAGGACAAGATCCTCAAGCAGGTATAGATATTGAACCGAATGTATATCAAAAAGGGAATACGATTGTAACATCCGAATGCTCAGATATAGTTATTAAAAATTGTTTGTTTTCAGCAAACTACAGAACAGGTCTTATTATGCAGGCACCTGTAGATTGTGAGAAAATCAATACGTTCCCTGTCAGAGATATAAGAGTTGAAGGTTGTGTTTTTCAACGTAATAGTATTAGTCTTTGGAGACTTGTGAATGTTGCCATAAATGGATGTAATGTACAAACTGAGGGGTTCTGCCATGGGATTGTATTTCAAGATGCTGAGCAAAGAAATATTAGTATTAAGAATGTAACGATATCCAATACAGTTGCTGGGGATCCACAAAAGATAGGTATTTTTGTTTGTCCTGGTCATAGAAGAAATCATTTATCCTTTAATAATGTGAAAGTAGCCGGGGCTTTTGAATATTGTATCTTCATTCCTTCAGACGAGAAATATAAGAACACGATTACGGATGTCTCATTCGAGAATATAAAAGTATGCAATGGAGGACATAATTTTTTTGTGGGGAATATTGTAAAAAATGCTGATTATTCAGAAGTAAAATCCTTAAATAGGGGCGTGTCAATTGATGGTAAGAAGTACAAAGACTGGGATTGGGGATGGTCAATTCACAAACATAACGATTAACGAGAATATGAAAAAAGTTTATTTATACTGTGATCCGAGGTCTCTAAACGAGGCTACTAATTATTATAACGGAATCGTAAAGGAGGGGTTAAAAAGAGCAATAGGTGATTTTGAGTTTATAGTTGTGAATTCGTTGAGGGAGATAAAGAACCCCGATATTATTTATACTATAACAAATCACTTTTTCTTTAAGTCCAAATTACGATTTCCATTTACAAAAAATATTTGTTGGTTTCAAGGCCTTGGCTATGAAGAGGCAAAGATGAACCGTCCTAAATGGAAATGGCCATTGTTTATCATCGAAGAGTGGTTTTCCACTCATTTTGCAGACCATATATTCTTCGTTTCCGAGATGATGAGGGATTATTATATACACTATTATGGTTATAAAGGGAATAATCACACAATAATGCCTTGTTATAATCTTAGACAATCGGATTATTTTAGTTTGCGGCAATATGATAACCCCACTTTTGTTTATGCGGGAGGATTAATGAAATGGCAGAGCATAGAGTCTATTCTTGATGTATATGCATTAGTAGAGAAAAGTATTCCAAAAGCATCACTGACTTTGTATTGTAAAAAAACTCCAGAGTTAGATTGTATGATTAAAGAAAGGGGAATAAAAAATGTAAAGGTCTTATATGTTGCAATCGATAAGCTCCAGGAGGAATTACATAAATACAAATACGGCTTTATTTTGAGGGAGAAGAATTGGGTGAACCTTGTGGCTACACCCACAAAAATGAATTCGTATTTAGCCTCATACATTATACCGATCTTTAGTGATGGCGTTGATGATTTTGTGAAAAACATCAACTTGGGTGAATTTACATTGTGTGCACAGACACCATTGAAGGCTCAGGAAATAGCTAAGTCTATAATAGAATTCGAAGATCATCCGAGGCAATACAGTTCATATAAGAAAATAGTTGAACATATTTTTTATCAGCACTATAATGATTCAGAGTATATTGATATCATAGGGAAGGATGTGTTTAGGTCATTAAAGATCCAAGGTAATAAGGTATGTAACTCAAGTTTCGCAAGTGAAAAATAATTGAAATAAAAAAGGCTAAAGGTTTTGATAATTCATTGATTATCACTATCTTGTGTTTACGATACTCATAGATAGTTGCCCTTAGCCATGAACAAAAATAGACAAATAATTTCTGAACTCAAAGACTTTTTCAGACATAATGACTCCAGTAAGGCGGTCAACGCGGTAAACAAAGAGATGGGCAAGCTCGTCATACAGGCCAAAACGGTGGGTCCGGTTAAGAATCCGAACTGCAAGTTCACCTTCGTCCAGTTGGTGAGACTGCTCGTCCTGTATCCGTTCTTCTCCGTCAAGACACCGGCGGACTATGCTGACAGCGCCCTCGGCAAGCTGTTTTCCTGCAAGAAGGACACGTTCTACCGCCTGATGGATGACGGTCGCATCGACTGGCGTCGTCTTGTCCATTCCATCAACCGCCAGCTGATCGGCCTTATCAGCCGCAGGGCAGATGCCAAAGATGCTACCCGTTGCCTTATCCTCGATGACACCGACCTCCCCAAGCGGGGGAACAGGGCCGAGGGCCTTGGGAAGGTGTTTTCTCACACTGCGATGAAGTGTATCCTGGGCTTCAAGGCCATGTTCCTCTGCTATACGGACGGCAAGACCCAGTTGATGGTGGATGCCACCATACAGGCAGAGACCGGCAAGGATGCCAGCAAACCACAGGGGCTTACCAAGAAGCAGAAGGCCGCCCAATATAGCAAGGAGCGCAACGAGGAGGAGAAGATCAATACTCGCAAGGAGGAGATGTTCCAGTCCAAGATTGCCAACGCCATCAAGATGATCCGCAGAGCCATCATCGAGGGTATCCGCTTTGACTACCTGCTGGTTGACAGCTGGTTCCCTTGTGCTGAACTGCTCCAGTTCATCCACAGCAGGCACCTCAAGTGCCACCTCATCGGGATGATCAAGATGGGCAAGACCAAATATGAGACGGCTTTGGGCGACCTCTGTGCCCGGGACATCATCAAACGGCTCGAGAAAGCCAAGGCCACCAAGAGAAACCGCTCCATTGGCTACACCTGCGCCTCCATCAAGGCCAAGTATGCCGGAATGGATGTCCAGCTCTTCTTCTACAAGAAGGGCAACGGTTCCTGGAACGCCCTCATCACGACGGATATGGGCATTGACGCCAAGAGGGCTTTCGAACTTTATGCCAGAAGATGGTGTATCGAAGTGGCTCATAAGGAGATGAAGGGACTTCTGAACTTGGGCAAATGCCAGTGCGTGGACTTCGCCGGGCAGGTTGCTGCGCTGTCCCTGTGCATGATACAGTACAACATACTCGGAACCGTCAAGCGCTTTGAATCGTACGAGACCATTGGCGGCCTGTTCGCTGAAATAACCGGCGAAACCGTAGAACTTACAGTCGTCCAGAGAATCTGGGGACTCATTATAGAGGTCATCAACGTCATTGCTGAGTTCTTATCCTGCGATCCGTTTGAGTTAACTGAAAACGTAATAAACAACAATCATCAAATCAAAGCAGTGAAGATGGCTTTCGACCGGCTAGACCTCGCCGGGGCGGCGGCCTAAATCACTTGCGAAACTTGAGGTATGTAATTAATGATATAGAAACTACATGAAAGTAAGTTATTTAATAAGGCTTGATGATGCTTGCCCAACAATGGACTCCAAAAAGTGGCAGATAGTTGAGACACTCCTTGATAAATATAATGTGAAACCAATGGTGGGTGTCATACCCCACAACGAAGACCCAAAACAGTTGATAGCTCCCATCGACGAAAACTTCTGGTACAAGGTACAAGAATGGGAAAAGAAGGGATGGGCTATAGCTTTACATGGCTATAATCACTGTTATACAAGTGATGAAGGTTTAAAAGGGCTAAACCCACTATGGAAGAGAAGCGAGTTCGCAGGTCTTCCAATAGAGAAGCAGAGTGAAAAAATTCGTAAAGGCGTGGCAATTTTGAAGGAACACGGAATTAATCCTAAGTATTTCTTTGCTCCAAGCCACACTTATGATGATAATACATTGAGAGCTCTTAAAAAAGAATCAGATATAAGAATAATTAGTGACACTATAGGGCTTCACCCTTACAAACAGGTCGACTTCTTTTTTATTCCTATCCTTGGCGGGAAATGTTCTAAAAGAGTGCTTCCAGGTGAGTGGACATTCTGTTTGCATCCAAGTACAATGAAAGAGAATGATTTTAAAAATTTAGATTTATTTCTTTCATCATACTCGAAGCGGTTCATTTCTTTTGATGATTTAAATTTAGAGGAGGCTGGATCAAAAGGATTGCTTAGTAAGGCACTTTCATGGTCGTATTTCAAATATAGAAAACTAAGACATTGTCAGTAGATATATGAAAATACTTCATGTTATAAACCTGATGAAGTTAGGCGGTGCCCAAAGCCTTCTCGTTTCATTGACAAAAGAACAAAAGGCTGCAGGACATGATGTTAAGATTCTTCAGTTGGTCGAAGTAGAAGACAAAACGTTGATTGAACAAGTTGTCGCAAATGGAATTCCGGTTGTGACTCTATCCAAGGGAAAATCGGTTTATTCACCACTAAAAGTGTTTCCTTTAATTAAGTATCTTAAAGCGTGTGACATCGCTCATGTCCATTTGTTTCCAGCGCAGTATTGGGTGGTGTTTGCTAAGTTATTTTCTGGTGTCAAAACACCGTTAGTTACAACGGAGCATTCTACGCAGAATAAAAGGCGGAAGAAAAAGATATGGCGGTTAATCGATACATGGGTATATAAACGATACGATTTCGTGGTTGCTTGCGCGGAAAAGGCCCTTGAAACATTTAAAAAGGACTTCCCCGATGCTAGCATTAATAGCACATCGATACCTAATGGGGTTGATGTCGCCAAATACCGAGATGCTGAGCCATATTCTAAGAAAGAGCTTTTGGGTTGTAAAGAAGATGATATAGTCATATCAATGGTCGCACGTTTTGCCTATCCAAAGCGTCATGATGTCCTAGTTAAGGCTCTAAAGTTTTTGCCTGAGCAGTGCCATATAGTGTTTGTCGGTGGGAATAAAACTAATGATGAAGGGCTGGAAAGAGTTAGAACAATGGCAAAAGATATTAGTGTTCAATCGCGAGTCCATTTTTTGTATGCAAGGAAGGATGTCCCACAACTATTGAAAACCTCTGATTTTATTGTGATGTCTTCAGAATATGAAGGGTTGTCCCTCTCTTCTTTAGAGGGAATGGCATCAGGCGTTTTCTTGGCATCTGATGTAAATGGACTAAGAGAAGTTGTTAAGGGGGCCGGGATTTTGTTTAATCCCGGTGATGAAAAGGATCTCGCTGATAATATCAGGAACCTGACTGATAATCCAAAAGCGTATGAAAAAGTGAAGCAGGAGTGTTTGAGAAGAGCATCGGAGTATGATATCTCGGTGATGTCTAAAAGATATTTTGATGTTTATCAGAACTGTAAATAAACAACAATATGGATAAGATTAAAATCAGAGATTTTCTTAATCTAAGTAAATCAATTCTCTTTTCTTGGCTCTATATCCCACATCTCGTGATGTCTGAATAGGGGGGGGCAAAAAATGAAATAGACAGTGACCTGGATGTATTGTCGGGTCAAGTGAAAATAAACTTTCGAGAGTATTTCTCCTTTTATATTTCCTGCATAATAACCGGTATTTTCGAGTAGTATTCCCAATAACTGTGTGGTTGTTGGGAATCCAGCAAGAATAATCAAACAAATCTGAATATATGCTTAAATTAATGTATATCACAAACAAGCCTTGGGTAGCAAAGATAGCGGAAGAGGCTGGCGTTGACTGGATATTCATAGATATGGAGTATCTGGACAAGGCAGTGCGTCAAGGCGGAATGGATACGGTACAGAACCATCATACCGTGGAGGATGTGAAGACAATAAACGATTGTTTATCCACCTCCAAACTGTTAGTGCGGTGCAACCATATCTATGATGGATCCAAGGAAGAAATTGATGCCATCATCAAGAATGGGGCAGACATTGTGATGCTGCCTTATTTCAAGACAGTTAAAGAAGTAAAACAGTTTTTGGATTATGTAGGAGGAAGGGCAAAAACATGCCTGCTGGTGGAAACGCCAGAAGCTGGCATGCTCATAGATGAGATATTGGAACTCTCGGGCATTGATATGGTTCATATCGGACTGAACGATATGCATCTGGCTTTGGGAATGAAGTTTATGTTTGAACTGCTGGCTGATGGAACAGTAGATAGTCTGGCAAATAAGTTTAAAGCAAAAGGCATTCCTTTTGGCTTTGGGGGGTTGGCCAAACTGGAGGGAGGCGCTGTGCCGGGTTCTATGATACTGAAGGAACACTACCGGATGGGGTCATCAATGGTGATAATAGGCCGTAGCTTTTGCAATACAGATAAGGTTACGGACGAAAAAGAGGTGAGAAGAATTTTTAACGAAGGGATTGGAAAGATTCGTGAACTTGAGATAGAGGCAGCTAATGCTGCCCATTACTTTAGTGATAACCATAAAGCAGTTGTAGAGGCTGTTAGAAAGATAATCAATTAACAAGAGATATGGCTATTTACAAGAATTTCGGAAAACGGGCAATTGATTTCTGCATTTCATTAGTGATGCTGATTATTATCTCACCACTATTGCTTATCATTGCCATTATTGTAAAGCTGGACTCTAAAGGTCCGGCAGTATTTGTACAAGAACGCCTAACCCTTGGCGGTCGGGTGTTCAAGATGTATAAATTCAGAACAATGGTTGTGAATGCAGAGAAGATAGGTACAGGAGCCTATTCATTCGATCACGACCCGCGAATCACTAGGGCAGGGAATATTCTGAGAAAACTGAGTCTTGATGAATTGCTCCAGTTGGTGAACATCGTAAAGGGAGATATGGCCTTTATTGGTCCGCGGCCAATTCTGACCTATCATCCATGTAAGTATGAGGAATATTCAGAGGAAGAGAAGACTGTCTTCACAGTAAGGCCAGGTATTTCCGGATGGGCACAGGTGAACGGCCGTAATAGTGTGGATTGGGAAGAACGTTTCAAACTAAATGAGTGGTATGTGCAGCACGTGTCGCTATGGCTCGACATCAAGATAGTGTTTATGACAATAGCACAGGTGTTTTCGCGTAAGGAAATTGTAATTCAGGGAGAAACTGCCAAGTCGTTTAAAGAGAAACATCAAAAAAATGAAAAGATATAATATTGCTTTTATTCGAGAAAAGGCGGAGGCTGCTTTAATAGGCAAAGCAGTCCCTGTCCGAGATGCAAAAGTGGTTGTTGACTCCATGCTGGAAGCAGATATATGTGGAGTTAATACGCACGGTATCAAGATGCTGATACCATATTTGAAAAAGATTGATAACCAGGTGTTTAACATGCTGGGGGAGGGTATAAAACCTATCAAACAATCACCGTCATTCACGGTTATTGATGCTGCGAACGCGATTGGTGCCGTGTCTGCGACATACGCAGTAGAGGTGTGTGTGGAAAGAGCGTTAGAGTATGGTATGCACACGGCCTTTGTACGGCATTGTAACACATTTGGGCCTGCTTTCTACTACGTGGAGCAGATGGCCAAAGGCGGGATGATAGGCTTTGTTTGTAGCAATGCTCCTGCTGCCATGCCTGCCTTTAACGGCCTTGAAGTGATGCTTGGCACCAATCCGATGGCTTTCGCCTGTCCATCGAAAAGTGAAGGCACCATTGTGCTGGATATGGCAACAAGTACAGTGGCTAAATCCCGCTTTGAGATGGCCAGAATCAGAGGCGAGAAACTACAGGAAGGATGGGCGCTTGACGGTCAGGGGAACCCGACCACCGACCCGGTGGAAGCTATCAAAGGATTTGTACTTCCGATGGCAGGTTTCAAAGGGTACGGAATTGCGATGGCAATAGATATCCTTTCCGGGTTCCTTTCGGGGGCTTCGTACTTGAATAAGGTGAATAAGTTCTATTCAAGTAATGGGAAAGGGATGGATGTAGGGCAAATGTTTATGGCCATTAACCCTGCAATTGTTTATGAAGGCGATTTCCTCTGTGATATGGATGATTACATCCGAACTCTTAGGGGGTCTCGTGTGGTAGAAGGAAAAGCAATTGCAATACCTGGTGATGACCGTCTTGCCAAGAGGAGAGAGTCTTTAGAAAAAGGAATCGTGTTGGCGGACGATACTGTGCTGAAACTTGAGGAGTTGCTTGGAGGACCATTAAAAGAGGAGGGCACAGTATGAAGCAACGGTTAGACTATATTTCTTGGATTCAGTTTATTGGTGTCCTTTGCGTCATTTTTGGTCATTCGATGAATGACATTGCGGTTCCAGGCTTATTGAAAGACTTTAAGGCGTGGATTTATGTATTCCACATGCCGCTTTTCTTTTTGGTGTCCGGATATTTGTTCTCCTATACTGGAGGATTTGAGCATAAAGGAGGGTGCTATGGAACACTGAAAGGGAAAATAAGCAGGTTGTTGATACCATACATTATTTGGAATGTGCTGTTCATTTTTCCGAAGATAATGATGGCAGACTACATCACCGACCAAGTGGAGCTTACTCCCGGATATTTCGGTATGTTGATGCTTTATCCGAGAAACAATATCCTGGGGCACACGTGGTTTCTGTTTGCTTTGTTTGAAATGTTCATTATTGCCATTCTTTTCGAGAAATGGAAGAAGAACAAATTACTGTGGATACCGGTTGCCTGCGCTCTTATAGTCGTGAACTGTTTTGGCGTGACAGAACGCTTCCTGGCAATAGGTGATTTGATGAAAAATGGCATATACTTCTGGGTCGGACTGCTGTTAGGCACTGTAGATGTAGAGAAATTGAAGCAGATAGCTATAGACAAAAGCCTTATTCTATGGGGAACCGCTATCATCGTGGTATGCACTGTAATTTGGGCTTTTACACATGATGGATTTGAAAGTTCGATGCCAGTCAATGCTTTGCTATTGGGGATGGCAGTCATTCTTATGATTGGTGTTTTGCAGATTAAGTTAGGGATTCGCGGACGTTTCATAGAGTTTGTGTCACGTAATTCCTTCGCCATCTACATCATGCACTGGCCAATTCTAATGGTGATTAGACTTGTGGTCTATCAGAAGTTGAAGGTGGCTCCGATACCGACAATGCTGGTAATGTTTGTTGGCGGTTTTGCCATTGCTTGTGGGCTTGCTTGGCTGTTCAGGCAGTTCAAATCGCCGTTTATGAAGGGTTTTAACAAGGTAGTATTAGGAATGTAAGGCTATGAAAAAATTACTCATTCTTGCCAATTCGGACAGTGCTATCTTCAAATTCCGTTCAGAACTGATAGAGGAACTGTCGAAACAGTTTCATATAGGTATAGGAATCCCATACGGGCAATATATGGAACTGATTAAAAACGACAAATACGAGTTTTTTGATATTCCAATTAACCGTCACGGGCTTAATCCGTTGGAAGACTATAAGCTTTTACGGAGATATAAGAGGCTGATAAAAAGCTTTAAGCCAGATGCTGTGCTGCTATATACCATCAAACCCAATCTGTATGGTTCAATAGCGGCAAGAAAATATAGTGTGCCCTGTTTGTGTAATATTACGGGTCTGGGCAGTGCACTGGAAACACCTGGAGCGTTGCAACAACTGCTAATCAGAATGTATAGGTATGCCATGCGGGAAGAGAATACTATTTTCTTCCAGAATGCACATGGGAAGGAGTTCTTCATACAAAATAGAATAGGAACAGATTCTCAGTACTATTTGCTTCCCGGTTCTGGAGTGAATTTAGACCGTTTCAAGTTGTTACCATATCCAGTGAATGAACCGCTACGTTTCTTCTTTATAGCCAGAGTTATCAAGGAAAAAGGAATAGACGAATTCCTGTATGTTGCCCGGCGTTTTAAGGAAGAAAATAAGATGGCTGAATTTCACGTGTGCGGGGCTTGCGAGGAGGCGTATGATGTAATACTGAAGAATGCAGATTCTGAAGGAATTATAAAATATCACGGGTTGGTGAAGGATATGAGAGCCATGTACGAGATGGCTTCTTGTATTGTTTTGCCATCCTATTATCCAGAAGGCCAGTCCAACGTGCTGTTGGAAGGGGCAGCATCTGGTCGCCCCCTTTTAACTACAGATCATCCCGGTTGCAGGGAGGCTGTGGATGATGGTGCGACCGGTTTTCTTGTGAACAAGAAGGATAGAAATGACCTGTATGGTAAAGTGTGTAATATACTCTATATGTCTGTTGAAGAGCGAGTCGCAATGGGGCTGGCTGGACGGAAAAAGATGGAAAGAGAGTTTGACCGCAACATCGTCATAGAGGCATATAAAGCCAGATTGAAACCAATTATAGATACATAAAATGTCAGAAGTAACTCAACCACAGAAAAAGTATTTCTATTTTATCACCCTACTGAGGGCGTTTGCAGCAATTATCATTACCAATGCACATTATACCGGCATTTATCCATCGGATATTATTGCCAATGGTGGACTGTTGGGAGATGTTATCTTTTTCAGCGTATCAGGATTCTGTTTGGCCAATCCACGGATGCCATTCGGACGATGGTATGCAAAACGCCTTTGGAGGATCTATGCTGTGGTTTGGGTTATCACCATTGTTTATGTGCTGTTGGGGGCATACGAAGTGAATAGTTTAACGGATGGATTGAAATGGTTTATTCATCCGACAAAATACCACTTTGTTGCCAGTATTACCCTTTTGTATATTCCGTTGTATTTCATTGCCAGATATGTTAAGTTGAGTCGTAAGAATTATGCTGCACTTTGTATAGGCCTCTTTGTGGCTCAGATGTTAGTTTACCTTACTGTATATGATGCTAGTTATTATCATATTGATAAGGTGAGGGAACCGATGATAGAGTTTCTGTTCTTCCAGTCGATGCTTTTGGGGCTGTTTTTCAGACAAGAGTGTGAAAGCGGAGCATTAGACCAGAAGAAATCAAGTTGGGGGGGGGCAAGAATTTGTTCTTTGGGCAGTGTTGATAGTCGTTCTTGGAGGATACTTTGCCTCCAAAATGGTATTTGTGAGGAGACCATCTCTTTCAGAAATGCAGATTCTGAATCAGGTAATTCTGTTTGTAGCATTGTTTTGTCTGTTCCGCCGTACATATACGCTGGAAGACAAGCTTAAGAGCATATCGAATACGAAGTTATGGAAGGTCGTGGGGTTTTTTCAGACCATACGTTGGAAATATATTGCGTACAATATGTGCTGATAGATTTGGTGAGAGGATGGATTTGATATTCCCGTTGAACTGGCTGGTTCTTACAGCCTTTATACTTCTGGCTGCGGCGGCTTTGCGTTGGGTTTCACAAAAGAAATATGAGAACAATTCTTTTGACAGGAGCTTTTCCTTATACTCCTGAGCATATAAAACAGATTGAGAGCCTTGGGGTAAAGACCGTATTTATGCAGAACGAAGCAGAGCAGCTTCCTGCCGGAGCTTCGGATGCACAGATGGTTGTTTGTAATGGCCTTTTCCTGAATCATTCTATTGATTGTTTTACCAATTTGAAGTGCATTCAGTTGACAAGAGCCGGACTTGACCGTGTGCCTCTGGATGCAATAAAAGAAAAGGGGATACGACTCTATAACGCGCGAGGTGTATACAGTATACCTATGGCGGAATGGGCAGTCCTTCGAACGTTGGATTTTTATAAAGCATCTGGTGAATTTGCAGAGAAACAGAAGTCTCATAGCTGGGGGAAAAGACGCGACCTGCAAGAAATCAATAGCAAGACAGTTGGCATTATAGGAGCCGGAAATGTGGGGAATGAAGTAGCCAAACGCTTCCAGGCATTTGGAGCTGCGTGTATAGGGTATGATGTGTTTTTGTCAGAATCATCTTATTTTGAAAAGATTGTACCGATTGAAAAGTTTGCTGAGCAGGTAGCAGGGCTTGATATTATTGTGCTGACTGCACCACATACCCCAGAGACGCATCATCTGATAGATAGAACGATTCTAATGAAGCTAAGATCAGGAGCAGTTTTGATTAATATTGCGAGAGGTGGGCTTGTCAATGAGAAGGACTTGGTGAGCGTCTTGAAGGAACGTAGCGACATTTATGTTTCATTGGATGTGTTTGAGTCAGAACCTTTAGTCAGCGATAGTCCTCTTTGGGATTTTGAGAACGTAAGCATGTCGCCTCACAATTCGTTTGTCTCAACACAGAATAACGTTCGATTGTTCAATCTGATTATTAATAATATCAAGGATTATCTTTCCTTACAATGAAGAAGTTTGTACTTATATCACCCAAAAACCGTTCAGCCTATAACTTTCGTGGCGACCTCATCAAAGAAATTCAGAAAAAAGGGATATGAGGTCGTAGTGACGGGGCCCAACCAAAAGGGTGTGGATAAAATAGAAGCTTTAGGTGCTAAGTTTATTGAAGTGCCTGTTGACAAAAACGGGACCAACCCTTTTGCTGATATTGGTTATTGTTTAAAGCTGAGACGCATCTTTAAAGAGGAGAAGGCGGATGCCATCTTGGGATATACTATAAAACCAGTCGTTTACGGATATATAGCGGGATGGCTGGCAAGTGTGAAGAATCGTAGTGCAATGGAGACAGGTGCAGGCTACCTGTTTGCCAGCAAGAGTATGAAGGCAAAACTGCTGCGAAGCATATCTTTTTATGCTGTATAGGCTTGGTTTGGGAGCAGCCCAACAGGTTATATTCCAAAATGTTGATGACTTAAATGAGTTCGTGGAGCATAAATTGGTGAAGCGAGAGAAGTGTCAAGTAGTGAATGGGTCGGGCGTTAATATGGGAAAGTATATCCCTGCTCCATATCCGGAGCAGCCTACATTCTTCTTCTTAGGAAGACTAGTTCATAGTAAGGGTGGGTTGGGATTTTACCAAGGCCGCTAAAATTGTGAAGTCTCAACATCCAGAAGCAAGGTTTATGATTCTTGGTAAATTAGAGAAAGATTTGCCTGATGCAATTAAGTCAGAAGAATTGATGCCTTTTGTGGAAGATGGAAGCGTTGAACTGTTCCATGAAACGGATGATATACCGAAGTATTATGCGATGACTTCTGTATTTGTGCTGCCAACTGCATACAGAGAAGGAACGCCAAGAGTGATTTTGGAAGCAATGGCGAGTGCAAGGGCAATCATCACGACAAACACGCCGGGATGTAAAGAAACGGTGATTGAAGGAGAGAACGGATATTTTGTGCAGCCACACAACCCTGAAGAATTGGCTGAGAAGATGCGAATCTTTGTTGAGAATCCTGAGAAGATTACGAGGTTCGGACAGAAGAGTTATGAAATATGCAAGGAGAAGTATGAGGTTTCAATTACAAACCAGCGGATGCTGGAGATAATGGGACTATGAATGTGAGTGAAAGAAAGTGAATGAAAATACCGTGAGAAATAAAGTGAGACAGCAGACAAATACAGAGCGAGTGTTCCTTGAACTGCTTAAAGCCGGGCTATGGGAAAAAGAAGTCCGGCTTCATCAGTACGGAGATATTGACTTTGCTGGCATTTACAAACTGGCAGAGGAACAGAGCGTTGTAGGTATGGTTGCTGCCGGTATAGAGCAAATGGGTGATATAATAGCTCCTCAAGAATGGGCATTGCAATTTATAGGAACCACATTGCAATTAGAGCAGAGAAACAAAGAGATGAATAGCTTTATTGGGTTGCTGATAAAGCGAATGCGAGAAGAAGGAATATATACTACAATAGTTAAAGGTCAGGGAATAGCTCAGTGCTATGAGCGTCCTTTGTGGCGAGCAAGCGGAGATGTGGATTTGTATCTGAGCGAGGAGAATTATCAGAAAGCGAAGGTCTTCTTACGACGATACGGAAAATGTGAAGAGGAAGAAGATGTCCAGAGAAGGCATCTTGCTATGAAGATAGATTCCTTCATGGTAGAGTTGCATGGCACCATGCACACAAGTTTGTCAAGAAAGATATGCTTTGTATTAGATCAAGTTCATACTGATGTATTTGGGAATGGGGCTGTTAGATGTTGGCAGAATGGTGACGTTGACGTTTTTCTTCCAAACATTGATAACGATGTGGTCATTGTTTTTACTCATTTTATAACTCATTTTTATATAGGTGGATTAGGCTTGCGACAGGTTTGTGATTGGTGTCGATTATTATGGAAATACAGGACAAAGATTAATCTTGTGTTGCTAAATCAATAGTTCGTTAATTTTTCCAGTGCCTAAGCGGCCCTGGCAGTAAATAAAACCAGTTCTTTGAAAAGTTTGTCAATAA
>OIZV01000292.1_pt1 | contig 28802 bp, 40 predicted proteins | sample 1588681 | NCBI WGS metagenome assembly OIZV01 (sample SAMN03283281) | human gut metagenome | biome: human-associated habitat; material: feces | host: Homo sapiens | place: Peru | collected 2012 | reverse complement strand
GTGCCCTTCTTTACGCCCGGCACAAGGCGAATTTGGGTATGAAAAAACCGCCTTGTCGGCGGCTTGTTCGCGGTTTTGGGTATAAGAAAACCGCCTTGCTTTCGCTTGGCGGCTTAGATCCTCAGCTTCTCACTGATCTCGTTGAGCGTGTGTCCGTTTATGAACGGTTCGTTCATAGCGGCATCGACGGAGTTCACCGTTACCACGTACTCGTCGTAGCAAAGTGAGATGTACTCGCGGCTGAATGGGCACACAGAACCCCATATTCCATTGTACTCGAACTCGATGTCGTCGGTCAGACTGTCGATCCAATCCCTCAGTTCCTGTGCTTTCATAGAATATCTGCATTCTCCTCTCGTTCCTGATCAGTCAAGTCACGGACACGGCGTCCTGCGATCTTGCCGTCCTTCCAGATGATGTCGTGCGCGTGCTCGCCGTTTTTGCCGAATGGGTGCTCCTTGCGGTTGCCGTGGTCGTTGTTCGTCACCTGAAGAACCCACCGGCCGCTGTCGTCGTAGTAATTGCGGCTGATACCGCCTTTCGAGGATTCCACCTGCTTGATGGAACCGGGCAGAGCGGTCATAGTGGTCTTCTTTGTTTTCATTATGAGCCGACCCCCCGCGTTTGTCAACGTATTCTTGCGGACGTCACCACTCGCCTGGCTGGCTTCGCTCCGACCCCATCCGGCGACCTCCTCCCGCGTACCCTGGCGCTTCCGGCCAGTCTGTGCCGTGAAGTCCCGCAGCCGCTCCCGCCACTGCCGTATCTTCACCGCGCTTTCCGTGGTATCCTGCCCGGCGGCCTTCATGGCGATATTCTCGCGCTTCCACCGCCGCAGATTGCGCTCCATCCTCCGCTGGATCTGACTGGCCTCATACGCCGTGAGCTTTTTGCCGTTGTATTCGTATTTCGGCTCGTTCAGCTCGCGCAGCTTCTCCTCCGACCATACGCGCGGCGCCCCTTCGGACCATGGCCCCCAGCCATGCCGGCAGTTCACACCGAAGATGCCGTCCGCCCGGCCATAGCCCACATCCTCCAAACTCAGATAGCCCTCGCGGCCGCTCAGGCTCACGATCCGCCCCTGCCACAGCGCGTGTTCCGGCCTCGCGTCCGCGTGCGCCGTCGTCTCCATGAACTCGCAGCCGGTTTCCTCCGCCAGCGCCAGCTGCAGCCGTCCCGCGCACTGGTTCACGCCCGTCAGGACCGCCCGCCGCACGGCCGTCTCCAGCGTATCCGTGCGTCCCGGTCCCCCGTCCGCCGCGTCGTAATGAACGGCTGAAACGCCCTCCGCCGCCAGCGCCTTCACGGCGCCGCGCACAGCCTCGTCCACGCTGAACGCCCCGCTCTGCACCTTCATCCACGCCCGGTCGAGCGCGCGGGCAAACTGCTGTGCGGCCGTCTGCGCCGTTGTCCGCGTGAGATTGCGCATCTCGCCCATTGTCGCGGCGAAGCCGTCGTTGAGCACGCGGATCAGCGTCTCGCTCCGCCTCCAGTCCGGCACGTCGAACCCCAGCGCGGCATAGACCCGCCCGTCGCTGGCCAGCGCCTCCGTCCCCGCCCGCTGCATCATCGCGCGCAGCTGCTCCTGCGTCCGCCCCGTCAGCTCCGACAAAACGCGCAGGATCTCCGCCCGGCACACCCCCGCCTCCCGCAGCTTCCGATACTGCCAGTCCGCCGCCGGTATCCAGTAGTCCCACGCCGCGATCCGCCGCGCCATGTCCGCCAGGATGTCCGCCTCCGCCTCGCCGTACAGCGCCGTGATCTCCTCCGGCAGCTCCGCCAGGTATTCCGGCGTCAGCATCCCTTATTCCTCCCCGAAGGTCAAAGCCCCGCTTCCCGCCGGCATATACTCCGCCGCGGCCTCCTCCTCCGAAACGCCGAAATACCACGCCAGCAGCTTCTCCGGCCGCAGATACCCGCCGTCGGCCAGTTCCCGCCGCCGGGCATACTCCTTGTCCGTGTCCTGCAATATCCCGTCGCCCCAGGTGAGATTCACCTCATACGCGCCGCGCGGCGCCAGCCGGTACAGCGTCGCATAGAAGTCCATCACCCACACCAGCTTCCGCAGCGCCCCGTCCAGCGCGTGCTGTATGTCGCACACGGAGGCATATGAGCGCTGCTTGCTGCTGCGTATCTCCTCGGCCGTCTTGTCCACGCTCTGCGGGTCGCTCAGCGTCCCATACGCCAGATTGCAGTTGAACTCGATCCGCTTGAGCAGCTTGTCCAGCCCGTTGAACAGCGCCCCGTCGCGGATCGTCGGCGAGAACACCTTGTAAAGATCGCCGCCCTGTCCCTGGTCGATGTTCAGCTGCCGGAACAGCCGCCGGCGCCGCCGCGGCATGCCCGTCTGATCCCCGCGCAGCTCCAGCGCCCCCTCGCTCGCATCAACGGCCAGCTCGCTTCCCTCATACTCCCAGAGTATCCGGCTGTACTGCCGGTCGGCCTCGCGTATCAGCCCGGCGGCCCGGCTGTACACGGACACCCCCAGCGGACTGTCCGGATCCACCGTGTTGCCCAGAGGCATCCGGAAATACGAAAACAGCACGCCCTCCGGCGCGCTGCCGTCCCGGTAGCGTATCGTCAGCTCCGGCTCAAGATCGGCCCACTCGTCCACTTCGTCCAGCCGGCACGGATGCCCCAGCGCGCTCCGGGTCTGCGAGGCAAAGGCCAGATTGCGGATGGTATATCCCCCGTCGTTCAGCTGATGGTGCTCCATGCGCGTGTAGTGCGTCCGCCCCCGGGTGACCTGCTCCACGAACACCGCCCCCGTCACTTCGCCCCGGCTGTTGAAGCCCGTCGGCAGAAATCGCCACGCCGGCACACAGTCCACCGCGATCCGCTCCCCGTCCACATACGGCTTGAACACGAGCCCCCCGCCGGCGCAGCCAAGCTCCACGCTCCGCCGCAGCCCGTCCATCACGGCCGCCAGCTGCCCGCCGAGCCATTCGCCCCGCGCGCTCCCGCTCACGCCGCCCTCCAGTTCCACGGTCACGAGCCGCGCCGTCTCGCCCGCAATGGCCGCTCCCAGCCCCAGGCTCTGCGTCGTCTCGTCCAGCCATGGCGCCCGGTCCATGAACAGATCGGCCCACAGGTCGATGGCCGCCTGCATGTCGGCGCTGATCGCCGCATCGACCCCAAGCGCCGTCTTCGCATCGCTTATATGCTTCATCCTGAAAAACACACCTCGTATCCATGTTAAAAATCGCTGCAGCATCATTGCCCTCTCTTTTTCCACACCGGCTGCATCCCGTACCGCACCGCGTCAATGTGGTGGTTGTTGGCGTCAGGGTAGCCGCTGGTGATCCCGCCGTCCGGCCCGCGCTCATACTCGTACTCGGAAAATTCCTTCCATGTGTCCGGGCAGCGCACCGGGTCGATCACGATCTTCGCGAGCGACTGCAGCCACTTGTGCGAGTAATCCACGCTGCCCGGGCCCTTGATGGCCCCGCGGCAGAACAGCCCATACGCTTTATAGTCCGCTATGCTCTTCGGCTCGGCGCTGTCCGCCGTGATCAGCTCCGAGCCGGTAACGCCCTTCTTCTCCCGCAGGAGCCGGGCGCTCTCCTCGTTGCCCGCCTTATACAGCGTCAGCTCGTCGAATATGTACAGCGTGCGCCTGGCCGCGTCGTAGTGCATCCGGTTCCACGCATAGGCATCCGGATACCATCACCAGTCCACGCCGCTGTAAACGCGCTCAAAGCCCCGTATATCGCCGTCCGTGATGCGGCGGCTCTCCAGATTGTCAAACACCTCCGCGCCGGAGCCGGTGATCTCCCCCAGATACTCATGCGCCCACGCAGCCGGATTGCTCTCCTTCAGATGCTCCGCATCCATGAGAAACGGCCGCCCCAGCCACTCCGGCGGCACCCCCAGATAGGTGCTGTGATGGCTTATCAGATCCGCCCGCGTCCAGTTCGCCGGGTCGTTCACCCAGCTTCGCTGCGACTTCGGCGGGTTGTAGGTGTAAAAAACCGTGAACCGCTCGCCGCCGCGCACAACGGACTGCTGCAGGCTGCGTATCTTCTCCGGCCCCTCGAACTCGTCCAGCTCCTCGAACCACAGGTACTTGATATACCCCTTCGAGACCTTGATGGACTTGGCCTTCTTCACCTTGTCCGCGCCCCGGAACAAAATGACCTGCCCCGTGGGGATGTACGTCAGCCGCAGCGGGCTCACGGTCGCCCGCCACAGTCCTCCCGCGCCCAGCTTGTCGATGGCCCACAGAAACTGCTCAAACACGCTGTCGTGCAGATTCTCCTTGTAGCGGCGAAACGCCACCGCATGGGTCGTCTCGCCCGCCAGCGCGTCGCGCATCATTCCCAGAACGATCTCCGTTCCCGCGAAGGAAGACTTTGTCGAGCCGCGCCCGCCGTCCAGCTTGTAGTACGTGTGCCCGCCGGCCGCAACGTCGCGGTGCAGCCCGTAAAACGGCGGCGCGATCACGTCGCTCAGCTTAACCCTCTCCGCCGCCGGGAATGTCGTCAAGGATCTGCACCCCCATGTCGCCGCTCAGCCTCACGTTGTCCGTGAACATGCCGAAGTGCTTGCCCAGCAGCTCCAGCGCCTTGAGCTTGTCCGCCATCCGTATCTCGCGTTCCACGCCCTCCCCGTCCGCCGTGGGGATCGTCTTCACCTTCACGGACGCGATGGCCGCCGTGTCGTCCGCGCTGGCGTCCGGCAGCAGTCTGGCCGTGTCGAAGTCCACCACATCGGCAGCATTGACAAAGGCCACCCGGGCCAGCTCCCGTATGACGCGCTCCTGGTTTACGCCGGTGCGCCTGGAAAGCTCGGCCATGGCCCGGTCGATGCGCGCGCGTATTTGAGGCTTTTTCAAATTCTCCGCCCCGATCGCGTAAGCGGTTTTCGGCGAATACCCGGCTCTGATCGCCGCCTGCGTGGCGCACAGATCCACCAGATACTCCTCCACGAAGCGCTCCTGTTTTCTTGTCATGCGTTCACCTCCTGCCAATGGAAAAGCCCAGCCGGATCTTTTGGCCCGGCTGAGCTCTGCACACTTTTTGCTCTTACCATAGTACCACGGTTTTTCGCAAAAATCTTCCGGTTTTTTTCCGCTCTTTTAGGTTTCCACCACGCCATAGAGGGCCAGGGTAAAGCGGCGGAGAGCCTTATCCTTGAGCTCATAGACCCGGCTTTTCTCCAGGTGGAGCTCATCACAAAGCCGCTCTACATTGCCCTTGGCCCGGTGGATGTAAAAGCGGTCAAGGGTGCGGCGCTCCTCCTCATCCAGCACGGCCAGAGCGCCGTCCACGGCCCTGACCCATGCGGCCGCCGTCCGCATGGCCACCTTCAGCTCGCCCCGCCGGGTGATATTGCTCACCATGGCATCCTCCCGGCCGCAGGTGCCGCCGCTCACGGGTGTGCCGTCCGCGGCGGCGCTGCGGATCCGGACCATATCCCCCTCCAGCCGGCGCATTTCCTCCCGGGCCCGCTCCAGGCTTGTCCGCCTGGCCTCATAGCATCTCAGCTTGTCGGCCGCTTCCCGTTTCCAGTCCATTATGCATCTCCTCCTCGGTATTTCTCAATGCGGGCCTTGACCGCCTCCAGCAGGGCGTCCTGCCTGCCGGCCTTCCCGGCCAAAGCTCTCATCACATCTTCATCAATGGTGCCCTCCGCCGCCAAGTGGGTGATGGTGACGCGCTCACCCTTCACACCCTGGCGGTAGATGCGGGCGTTGGCCTGCTGGTACAGCTCCAAAGACCAGGTCAGCCCGAACCACACGATATGGTTCCCGCCCGCCTGGAGGTTGAGGCCGTGCCCCGCTCCAGCCGGGTGGGCCAGCAGTATGGGGATCTCGCCCCTGTTCCATGCGTCGATCTCCGCGGGCCCCTCCAGCTTTTTGGCCTGGGGAAAGCGGCGCATGATCCGCTCCAGGTCATGCTGAAAAGCATAGAACACCAGCACCGGCCGGCCGTTGATCGCCTCAATGACATCCTCCAGGGCGTCCAGCTTGGCGTGATGGATAGGGTAAACTTTTCCGTTCTCATCGTAGACAGCGCCGTTGGAGATCTGCAGCAACTTATTGGAAACCACCGCCGCGCTGCCGGCGTCCACCACCTCGCCGGGGCCCAGCTCCAGCACCGCCTCTTTCTCCATTTCGGCATAGGCCGCCCGGGCCCCATCGTCCAGCTTGACCGTATGGACCACATCCACCCGCTCCGGCAGCCTGATGTAGTCGCAGGCTTTCATGCTCACGCAGATGTCGGAGATCTTACTGTAAATTTCGTCCTCCGCCCCCGGCTTTGGTACCCAGTCATAAACCGCATAGCCATTGCGGCGGCCGGGGTTGAAATATCGGTTTCGGTACTCGGTCAGCGTCCGCCCCAAGCGCTCACCCTGGTCAAGCAGATAAATCTGGGCCCACAGGTCGATGAGGCCGTTAGGGCTCGGGGTGCCGGTCAGCCCAACAATGTGCTTGATGAGGGGCCGCACTTTCCGCATGGCCTTGAAACGCTTGGAACCGGGATTTTTGAAACTGGACAGCTCATCCAGCACCACCCCATCAAAGGGCCAGGCAGCTCCATAGTGTTTCACCAGCCACGGGATATTTTCACGGTTGATGCAATAGATGTCTGCGTCCGTCTGGAGTGCCCGGATCCGCTGGGCCTCGCTGCCCAGGACACGCACCACACGGAGGTCCTGGAGGTGATCCCACTTTGCGCTTTCCTTGGTCCATGTGTCCTCTGCCACCCGCAGCGGGGCCACCACCAAAACCTTGTTGATCTCAAAACGGTCATACATCCAGCGGGCCACCGTGGTGAGGGTGATGACCGTTTTGCCCAGGCCCATGTCCAGCAGGAGGCCAGCGGCGGGCTTGTCCAGCAGGAAGTCCTCACAAAACTGCTGGTACTCATGCGGGGTGTACTTCATAGGATTTCCTCCAGCATCTCATCCACGGCCGCCTTGCTGTCCGGTACGAACACCAAAAAGCCCAGATCCCTCAAAATCTTATGCACCCGGCGCTGCCGTTTCCGCGGGATTTCGCCGGTGTCTTTGGTTTCTGCGAAGTAGGCCCGGCCGCCCGGGAGAAGGATGAGGCGGTCCGGCACTCCGGTGCATCCGGGACAAACCAATTTCAAAGCGAGGCCTCCGGCCGCCTTGACCCTTTTTCGCAGATAGCTCTCAATGTCTTTTTCCATGTAGTCCTCCAAAATTCGGGCGGTTGCCGTAGTTGCCGAAGTTGCCTCATGTTCCTTTATTACCCTCGCGTGTGCGTGCAGGCGGGCGCTCGCTCGCCCATGTGTGCCTATATACTACCTTTTTATTTTTCTTATAAATTTACGGCAACTACGGCAACTAACACGGCTGACGCCTTGTAATTCGGGGCTTTTCGGGGTTGCCGTCATCGGCAACTGACGGCAACTGACGGCAACCTCTTCCCACTTTCCGCAGCAACTGACGGCAACTGACGGCAACCGAAAACGCACGAACGGCAACCGAGCGGCAACCGCTTACGGGTCGATCCGCTCAAAGCAGCGCTGCGTTCCATAGGGGCCGCACTTCTGCTTTTTAGTGGTCTCTTTCCAGCCGGGCATCTGGCGGAGAATGGTGCGGATCTCATTGGCATCCATGCGCTTCATGCTTCCGCCGTCCCGCCCAAAGCACTCCTGCCAGACCTCGGCCACACAGACGCGCTCCCGGCGCACAGCGCCCTGACTGGCGCCAAAGTCATCAGACAGCCATGCCCGGCGCTCCACCTTATCCCTCGTGCCCCAGTCCTCGGGCAGCAGGCGCTCCAGATATGCCTGCACCTCACCCGCCCGGGCATCATCCTCGGTAAATTCGCTCTGCTGCTCTCGGGCCACAGCCTCCAGTTCACCGTCAAGAGCCAGAGGCTCGCCCTCCTCATAGCGGATGACGGCCTCCGCCCAAAGCTGGCAGACCAGCTCCGGGGTGAGATCGCCCCAGACGGTGAGCGCCGGGGGCTCCTCACCCAGGCGGACGGGCCAGAAACGGCGGTTGCCGGTGTCATCCCGCAAAAAGGCAGTGCTGTTGGTGGTGCCGAAAAAGACACACTGCCGCTTGTGGTCCTCCACCCGGCGCCCATAGGGTGCCCGGTAGCTGTCCACCTGCTTGCTGATAAAGTTCTTGGTCACCTCGATCTCCGTCTTTTTCATGGCAGCCAGCTCGCCCAGCTCCACCAGCCAGAATCCCTGAATGCCTTCGTATGCCTCCTTGGTGCCGATGCCGGCCAGGCTGTCCGTGTACCAGCCGCGGGACATTTTATTGATAAAAGTGGACTTGCCGCGCCCCTGGGGGCCCGCCAGCGTGAGCACATAGTCAAATTTGCACCCGGGGCGCATGATACGGGCCACGGCAGCCGTGAACGCCTTGCGGGTGACCGCCCGGGTATACGGGCAATCCTCGGCCCCCAGATAGTCCACCAGCAGGGTGTCCAGTCGCTCCGTGCCGTCCCATTCCAGACTCTTGAGAAAGTCCCGAACCGGGTGGATGGTGCTGCCCCTGGCCACGCTGCTCACGGCGTCCATGATGCGCTCCTTGCCGGTGATATGATAGGCCAGCTCAATATAGCGCCGGAGCTCGCTGTCGTCGGCGTCCGTCCAGGTGTCCCCGTTGACAGGATCCTGCACCTCTTTCCACGGCAGATCGCGGATGCAGACCAGCCGGTCCTTGAACGCATTGAAGGCCAGAGCACCCTTGAGCAAGGGGTCATTGGATAAGATGATGTAAACATTCTGGATGGTCTGGAGGGGGACGCCCCTCTTGTCCACTTCAAGCTGAGCCATCCAGGTGCCGCTGGTGTCATCATCGGGGATGTCGAAGTCCGCCCGGGCCCGCTCGATGCGCTCCCGGGCGGTGGTCAGCTTGACGGCCTCATCCTTGCGGGCCAGCTCCACCATGGCCGCGTAGGAGGGCAGCTTATTGACCGGGGTATCCCCCGCGGCCTCGCTGTCCTGCTCCCCGTACAGATGAAGACGGACAAGGTCAAAGGCGTTGCACAGGCGGCCGCTCGCCGGGTCGGTTGCATGGTTGGAGTATGCAAACAGACCGCCGTCATAGATGACCAGCCCCGCCGCCGTGGATCCGCCCGTGTAGGTGTAGCGTCCGGGCATATCGCAGGGGGCATACTTGTCCGGCAGAAAGCGCTCAATGGCTTTCTCTACATCATAAGTACGGCAGAAGGCGCCCACCACGCCAGGCTTGGCCGTGGGGTCCCCCTGGTGCTTGGCTGCTGTGTGGCGAACCGTGGCAGCTCTGCTGCTCTCTGGCCAATAGGATGCGTCCCGCCAGTCCGGGTATCGCTCCAGGAGCATATCCGGCTCCAGCCAGGGGCCGTCCGTATATTCAAAGTAATACTCCTGGTCTGCGGGGGTGCTGGGCCAGTACATCAGCCGGGTGGGCTGATAGGTCGTATCATCAAAAAGTATGCGATAAGCTCCTTGCCCTCCGTCATTTTCTGCTTGTCCAGCCCCAGCGCCGCGCCGGCAGCGGCCAGCGTACCGGGCAGGCCCAGGTTGGCCGCCAGCACCATGGTACAGCTCCACTGCTCCGGGGGCATGGGCGTTTGGAACCACCGGGCCAGACAGGTGCGCTCGAAAGCGGCATTGTATGCCGTTTTCAGCACAGTTGGATCTGTCAGCATAGCCATGAACTCCGTGCCCTCGCCGGTGTCCCCGCTTGGGATGTCCAGCTGCCGGGCAGGCTCATTGTCCACCTTGTAGGCAATGAGGAGGATCTCAAAATCCTCCGCTTCGGTGTAGGGCCGGACGCCGGCGGCCAGCAGGTCCGTGCTGGAAAAGGTCTCAATATCAATGGCCATTGTTTTGGGCACGGGTATCCACCTCCTTCTTTTTCTCCGGGCGCGGCACATGGCAGATGTGCTTGAGAGCGCAGCTTTTGCCTTTTATGCACTTATATGCATTGGGGCAGTAATTGAAAATTCCTTTTAACATGGGCCGCCCTCTGCACCTTGAAAGGCCCCAGACGGGAGAGTCCAGTCGTTTAGGTAAACATCATCAAGGCCAAATTCCCCGGTAATGAGCTGGTGCAGGGCTTTGGGGTTGTCGTAGCATACACAGCTTTTTGCGTCGCCGATATACTCCGACAGGGTCTTTTTGTTATCCAAAGTAAACCCTAGGATCCGCTCACCCTCCTCTACATCAGCCACCCAGTCGGGGAACAACTCCCGGAGACCGGCCCAATGTTTTGGGAGGCCAAAAATGCACATAGCGCAGGAACACCTATTCCATCCGGCTGCATAGCACGGGTGGGGCGCAATATGGTGGGCTTTGATTTTTTCCCAGACTTGAGCCTCGCCCCAGTCAATGGCACTGCGCCACTGGTGGACCAACCGATGGGCCTTTGCGGTGGCATTGGTGCGGTGTATTTCCATTTCATTGTACTTGGAGCGCCCGGCGCTCTCTTGGCGGCGTTCCCCGGAAATGACAAGTATTTTGACATCTTGGGCCAGCTCGTCAATGTCGGCGTATAATTTTCCCTCAACCTGGGCCTTGAGTGATCCAGAGCACCACCGGCCCTGGTGGGGTCCGCTTTTGGCGGGAAATTTTCCACGGTTGCCTATCGCATTGAGCTCATCCATGTTGCGGATAAGGCTGTCTGCAACCTCCCGTTTGAGGTTAGGACTACAAAAGCGCCCGCTCGCAATCCCGCCTTTGGCCGGAAATTTTCGACAATCACCGATTTCTTTTAATTCCTCCAGGTCCATGTTGCGGATAACGCTGTCCGCAACTGTTATTTTGAGAATGGAACTGCACCAGCGGGTGGCCAGGTCGCCGCTTTTGGCGGGGAACTTCATGCGGTGACCCATATCCTTCAACTCCTGCCGGTCTATATCATCCAGGATTTTTTCCCGGAGCTCTGCGGAGCGTATTTGTTTGGGTGACTGCTTGCATTCCCGTATTTCTTGGCCGTCAGTATAGCGAATGGGCCAACTTGCGCCAACCCGATAGACCTCTCCCCAAAAGCCATTAACACGCCAGGACACCCGGAGAGTTATACCCAGGTATTCGGCAACTGCCCGGACATAGGCCTGGGTAACAGGCCAATCCATGTGGCGGGTAGGGTGCCCACCATCAATGTCATGGTGCCACAACTCAATTTTCTCCCTGGGGACGCCTCTGTCTAAAAGGTCCAGAACAGCGGCCAGACTATCCTTGCCCCCGGAGAAAAGGACAATGATTTTGTCATATTCCTCTAAGGGCAAAAGATGCTCTAGGTAGATGCTTTTATTGTGCTCGGTATCCTGGCGTCCGGGGCGTTTCGGATGAATACAGATACCAGCACCATAGCTGCCGCTCATGGTCATGCCTCCTGTTTGGCGGCAATCTCGCCGGCACAGGCGGCATAACCGGCCAGGTCAACAAAGCTGTCCGGGCTGGATCCGGTGGCGATGCGGGCCACCTTGAGCAGGGCCATCATGGCCGCCACTTCCTTGGCCGTGATGCCGTTGATGGCCAGGTTGATCTCCGGGTGTGCGGCCCGCAGGTAGACAGACCACAGCAGGCCGATGGTCTCAAAATTGTTTTCCGGGCTGCCATAGTCATGCTCGCGCTCTCCGCATACGCAGACACGGGCGGCCTCTAAAATCTCCGCTCTGTTCATACTTCGTAGTCCTCCGCGTCTTCAGTCTCATTCTCATACTCCTCTTTTGTCAGCATAACGACCTCATCGGGGGTAGCGCCGAAAATATCCATCAGCTCCTCTTTTGTGAGTTGGCGGCTCTCACAACCGAAATACCCATAGTCGGGACTGCCGTCCTCATCAATGGAGAGGCCCATGATTTTTGCGTAGGTTCCCTTTTCCATATTGTCCTCCTTATGACAAAAGCTCCGCCGCCTGGTCAGCGGCGGAGCCCCGTGTTGTTTTAGTCGAGGTCGTCAAAGTCCTCATCGTACTCATAGTCATCGTCAAAGTCATCCTCTGCACGGCTGCGGCCACCCAGAGGCACGCCGTCCGTCACCTTCTGGATGTTGTTGAGGCCAGCGGCCACGCCGTTGTTTCCAGAGGTGGAGAATGGGTAAAAGTTGATGGAGAAGCGGCAGTAGCAGCCGCTATACACCTCCGAGGTGTCCATGATCCCATGCTTGGCCAGGTCCACAATGCCGGGAGGGGTCTTGCTGTTGGCGTTGAGGAAGTAACAGCCGGCAAAGGCCTCATCGTCGGGGCGCTCCTCATCACCGTCACGCAGGGGCAGCTTGAGGTTGACAGGCTTCTTGCCCTTCCACTTGGACTTGATGCCCTCCTGGATGGCCGCATCCACAGCGGCCTTGATCCTCTTGATGGTCACCTTGTCGCTCTTGGGGATGATGATGCAGGCGCCGTACTTGGGCTCGGAATTGCCGTCAATACTGACGGGATCCCATACATGGGAATAGGACAGGCGGCACTTGCCGGTGATGACCTTGGTAGGCTGGATAGTAGTGTTAGACATAGCGTTTTTACTCCTTTTCATTCGGCCCGCTGGGGCCTTCATATTCAAAATTCGGTCAATGTAAGCATCTGCGATGTCACCCATGACGCGCCTCCGCGAGGACGGCCTGCCGTTTCAGCAAATGGTCATGGCGGGCTTTGGCGGACTTCACCGCCCGGATAAGCTTTTCGTTTTTGGTTTTCTGGCCCCGCTTCTTGGGGTCTATGTAGCCGTTCACATACTCCCGGGAGGCAGCTCCCCATGCCTCCTTGGCGTCCGCTACGGCGGCAGTAAACCAGGCGCTCACATCCTCCAGGCTGGCCTCGTTACGGTCATCGCCCGCCGCCAGCGCCACCAGCTTGCGCCAGTTTTTCAGCGGCATGGTGTGGACGTGGTCCAGAAAAACCAGTGCCCTAAAAGACCCGTTGACAATGCGGAAAGTGCCGGCCATGGCGGCACCTCACTGGGACACATCGTCCGCAAAGTCCTCTGCGGCCTTGGCGGCGGTGTTCAGCTCCGGGCGCTTATCGCTCACGGGCACCAGTGTGGGGGATCCTGCGGGCTTTTCGATGAGTCCGCCCACCAGCTCGGCCAGCTTTTTGGCGCCCACCAGTTTTTCCATGGCGGTAATGCCCACCAGCTCCCTGGGCTTGTAGATGTCAGCGGTGGCAAAGCCGGCCTTCTTGAGGCGCCGGGCAATCGCCCCCTCATTTGCATAGCGGCGGTTGGCACGGCCCTCCACCACCTTAAAGCCGGGGAATTTCTCGCCGCGGTTGACGGCGGCATCCTCCGCATAGCTCTTGACCTGCTTGGCCCAGGCCATCAGGCCGGGCAACCGTTCCAGAACCTCGGCGATCTCACCATTGTCCATGAGGGCGGCATCCTGGAATTCCTTCGCTGCCAGCTCAAGCTGATACTCCGCCCGGGCCCTGCAGGTGGCCCCGGCCTTGCACCATTTACAGGTTGCTTCGCCTGGGGCGAAGGGCCCCTCGCCAGCATAGGCCAGGGCCGCTCTGGGCCTCAGGTACTCCGCCGCCCACGCCTCCAGATTATCCCGGTCAATGACAGCGGCAGAAATACTGCCCAGCCTGGGCTGGTAGATGGTCATGCGGATGGCGGTAATTCCATAGAACAGACTGAACGCCAGCAGGCAGCCCAAGGCATAGATCTTCATCTGGGGGTTGTCCTCCGCACTCACGGGAACGCCGGCGCCATACTTGAGGTCGATGACGTCCATGAGGCCGTCCGCGATAATGACGCAGTCCGCGGTGCCAAAGCCGTCCGGGACATACTCGGAGACATCAATGCGCTGCTCCACAAAGATGCGCGGATCCGGGCAGCGGCTCTTTGCATCGGCGTAGCGTTCGCCCACAAAGGCCACGTAGCCCTCTATATGTTCCAGCATGGCGCTGGAATACTGGGGGTCTGCCTGGACCTCGGCCAGCTCCTCGGTGATGTCCATGCCCTCATACTCCGCCCGCAGCAGGAGTTCACCCAGACGGTGTGCCAGGGTGCCCTCGGTAGCGTAAGCGCTGCCAGCGTCCGGCAGCCCCTCCTCCAGGCGGGCGCTCGGGGTGCAGTTGAGCCAGCGGTGTGCGCTGGATGGGCCCAGCAGGGCGTGGTTATTCGGCATTGAGCTCACCCAGCTTTCTCATAAACTCGGGGTACCGCTCGGGAGGCATACTTGTAAGGCCAGATACACCAAGCTCCCGGAAGATAGCCTGGATGGCGGGCTTTCCATGGGCCCTGGCGGCTTTAATGCCAGCCTCTCTGACGATCTCCTGGGTAAGAGCCGGCCGTGCCGAGACAGGCTCCTCCACGAGTGCTCCGCCGCCGGGTTCCCAGTCGCCAGCGGGGGCCTCGGGCTCCGGTACACTCTCGCTCACGGGCTCGGCTGCGGGCCCGTCCGTTTTGGACCGGTTTGTTTGCGATCGGACAGTTTCGGCCGGGGGGTGCGGCTTGCTCCGCTCCCCGGCCGGGGCCGCGGACAGCCCCATCATTCCGGCCAGCTCGGCCAGGTCGGCCAGCGCCTCGGCGGCGCTGTTGCCGGTTATCTTGATTTCAAACATTGTTTTCCTCCTTGTCATCAGGCAGGATGGCGTAAAGGCCACCCTGAAAAAAGCCTCACGGGCTGGCGCATAGATGCGGGTACCCAAGGACATCTCGCCGGGCAGGGCGCCAAGTCTCTCCATAACGGCGTCAAAACCGATCTCATCAAAGGCCTTCTCCATCGTTTCCCGGAATTCCTGGATCGCAGCCGCCAGCTCGTATTGACATTCTTCCTTTGCCTTCTCTATAATGGGTATATGGTTTTTCAGTGTTCGCACTGAGCCTGCCGTTCCGATGGTTCCAGCATCGGGGCGGCTTTCTTATATCGTGTCGTTCGGTGTTGCAGCACCGGGCGGCACTTTTTCATGCCGTGATGGTTTGATAGTATTCCTGCGCCAAAATAGCGCGGTCGGTGTAGCTTCCGCATAGTCCCGTGCGCTCAAAATCGCGCGCGAAGCGGTACCCGCAGTCGTAGGCGCTGCCGCTCAGATCCACGCCGCTCTCCGTGCCCGCCAGCTCCTCCAGCAGATAGTCCAGCTGGCCGGGGATTCTGTCCCAGTCCTCGCGCTGGTACAGCCGGGCCGCCCGGACGCCCAGCCACTGGCACAAGCCGACCGCGCCGATGTCGTTGACGGTCAGCGGGTCATACGTCCCGCCCGTCTCGCGGTTGATGTTGGCCAGTACGCCGCACACGGCCTCCGGCTCCATGCCGGCGTCCAGCAGATACATGACGATCTGCGCGGCGTTTCCCGGCAGCCGGCCGAAATCCGCTCCCGGGTAGCGCCTTGCCTGGCAGCGCTCCGCCTGCGGCTCCATGCCTTCGGCAATCTTGACACCGGGAACGGACACGGCCGTGCGCACAGGTGCTCCCGCTTCCACGGCGCATACGGACGGCCGGATGATCTCGACCGGCTCCGGCTCCCGCATCCGCGCGCCGCATAACAGCAGCGGCACGGCCAGCAGCAGTGCCAGGCTGTATGTACATCGTCTCGTAGCCGCGCGTCCCTCCGCGATCTGTTCTCGGGATATCCACGGACCGTATCTGGCGCCTGGCTCGTTGTAAACGCTCATGCCTTCGCCGCCTCCCCGTCCTTTCTTCTGGCTGGCACGACCGTCGCGGTGCACCCGCGCTCGCGGGCGATGATGTCGGCCAACACACTGGCAATGTAATACTGCTGCGCATCTGTCAGCGTGATCTTCTCGTTGTCCCTTCCGATCTTAAAGAAACCGGCCGCGTTCTCCGTCGCCATCCGTTTCTTTCCCTCCTTCCTGCGCCATAACGTCCATCGCCATGACCGCGCCAACGATTTGGTCGGCAAACTTGTCCTGAAGCTCCCTGGGCAGCTTGCTGATGTTCTCGCTCAGCCGCTTTTCCTTCTCGCTCATGATTCATAACCTCCTTTCCCGAGGTTTTCCGCTCATCCATGTGGGCGGTTTTGTTTCCTCTGTCAACGGCAATATAGCACATCTAGTTCCCTATGTCAATATTTCTGAGACAATTTTCTCTGTTTTTTGTTGACAAAGGAAACACCGCGTGCTATTGTATCGACGAAAGAGGTGATTGTATGCACGAGCGAGTTAAGCAGATTCGAGCAGAACGAGGCTTGACCCAAGAGCAGTTTGCCAATATGATCGGGCTAACCAGAAACTATGTGGCCAGAATTGAAATCGGCGACCGAGAGCCGAGCGACCGAACCATCTCGGATATCTGCCGCGTGTTTGGTGTGTCGGAGATCTGGCTGCGCACCGGCGCGGGCGATCCCTTCCCCCCGACCAGCCGCAAGGAGGAAATGACGGCGCTGTTTGCCGAGCTGCTCAACGACCGGCCGGAGGCCTTCCGCTCAAAGCTGATCACGGCGCTCCTGCGCTTCGACCCGAACGGCCCGGAATGGGACGTCCTCGAACGGATATACGAAGGGATCCAGGCCGAGGCAAATAAAAAGGACTGATTCGATATCGAATCAGTCCTTTTTCCTTTGGAGACAAAAAAAGCCCCGGTGCAATGCACCGGGGCCAGGCTGTCTGTTTTACTTGATCTGCAGCGCGTCCTTCAGCGCCGCCTGCAGCGTCGCGCTGAAGTTGATGTCGGCATTCTCCGCCATCGTGTTGAGCCAGGCGGGGATGCTCAGCGTCTTCTTCACGGCCCGCCGGTCGTAAAACTTGCGATACTCCAGCGTGTCGCAGCTGACCAGCGTGACAAACTCGTTGCCCGCGCAGCGCAGCGCCGACACATCGGACGGCGCGGGAATGGCCGCCCCGCGCTCCTCCATATCGTACAGCATGAAGCACAGCACATCCCGCGCCATGTCCATGCCCTCGACCAGCGTTTCCGCCGAGGTATAGCAGCTTTCAATATCCGGAAAGCGGATGGAGTAGCCGCCGTCCTCCTTCGTGAAGATCGCCGGATAAACATATTTCATTTCCAAGTCTCCTTTCACGCGGGGCGGGACTTAAAGCCCCGCATCCCTCTTGATCGATTTCAGTGTGCCCGCGGGGATCTCCTGCCCATCGTGCCGGCTGACGGGGAATATTTTTCCCGTGATCGGGCTGTACCACAGCTCGTGGTTTGCGCCCTCCCGCACAACATAGCATTTTATGCCCCGCATCTGCCGCTTCAGCTCCGCGTATCTCACAGACATCCTCTCTCTTTCTGTCTTCATTATACTACGTATCATTACGTATGTCAACTATATTTTACATGATCTTTCGTGGTCTCTGCGTAATCTTGCGTGTGCGGCCCCTTGAACGGACACGGCCGCTTTTCCCCCGTCAGACAAGCCGCAAAAGAAACGTGTAGGTGCAGCGCAGCGCCTCCACATTTGCTGACTCGCACAACCTGAAAATCTCTTTTTTCAGAATTTCCGTCTCCCGGCTTGGGTCTTGCAAATCTTTTTCCCTGCCGGCGCACCCCATCCATACTCCAATGTCAATGGTACACTTTCTCCCCATTGCGTTCTCCTTTCCCCGGGCCGCCTGCCAGGAACATTCCTTCGAACGCTGCAGCGGACAGAGGTCGCGCACCCTTCCCGACGCAGCGCTGGATATCTTTCGTTCTCATCATAACTCTACCATAGTAGATTGTCAACTTAATTTTATCCAGCAAGTAGAAAAATGTTGCATTAAATCTACTTTTGTAGTATCATAACAGGCAAGGATGTGATTTAAATGAATATCGCAGAGAAGATACGCCGCCTCCGGACCGAAAACGGCCTCACACAGGCGGAATTTGGCCGGATTGCCGGCGTCTCCGACAAAGCCGTATCCACGTGGGAGCTCGGTAAAAAAGAGCCCCGGATGAAGGCGCTGCGGAATATCTGCGCCCATTTCAACATCGACATAAACCAGTTTGCCGACACGGCCTCCGATGTATACAGCGAGACCCCGCCCCTCATCAATGGGGACGCTGAGCTGACCGAGTATCTGGAGACGCTGAAGAATTCCCCCGCGCATCGTATGCTCTTTCACGTCACCAAGGACGCGACGAAAGCCGACATTGAAGCCATCGTCCTAGCCTACGAGGCGATGAAGAGGCGCATGGATGATTGAGGGCATCGACTATTTCGTCCTGTGGTGGCCGTTTCCTTCGATGAAGTCCGAGGGCTTTGTCGTCCCGAATTCTGACGGAACCTATACCATCAACCTCAACACCCGCTATCCGCAGGAGATACTTCTCCGGCGGCTCGATCATGAGCTGACGCACATTTCGGAAAACCACCACCAGGACGACCGCGGGATTGCCATACTGGAGGCAGCGGCAGACGGCCGTGAGCTGATCGAGCCCGAGCCGCCGCGAACGCGCCGCATCCCTGTGTTTGACAGTCCGCAGGCCTGCGCAGACTGGATTATGAGCATGGGCCGATAAACCCACCGGTCAGACACGCCGGCTCAAAGGAAGGAGGCGCCATATGGTCGCCGCATATATCCGCGTTTCCACAGCAGAGCAGGCCGTGCACGGTCTGTCCATCGAAGCCCAGACCGCAGCGCTGGACGACTGGGCAAAAACACAGAACCTTGTATTTTACGACCACTATACCGATGCCGGGATCAGCGCCAGAAAGCCAGCATCCAAGCGCCCGGAACTGCAGCGCCTTCTGGAGGATGTGAAAGGCGGACAAGTTGACCGGATCGTCTTCACCAAACTTGATCGCTGGTTCCGCAATATTTCGGAATATTACAAGGTGCAGGAAATCCTTGAACAACATCACTGCAATTGGATGACCATCCACGAGGACTATGACACCGCCACGGCCTCCGGGCGGCTCAAGATCAACATCATGCTCTCCGTGGCACAAGACGAAGCCGACCGGACCAGTGAACGTCTGAAGGCCGTCTTTGAAATGAAACGCGCGAAGGGTGAGGTATTGAGCAATCATGTGAACCTTGGCTTTCGCTGCATCAACAGCCGCATGGAGATAGACCCCCAAACCGCACCGGTCGCGCGTGATCTCTTTCAGACCTATATCCGTACCCGCAGCATAAGCGCGACCCGGAAACACGCCGCTCAGAAGTATGGCATCATTCGCAGCCACCAGAACATGGCCGCCATGCTCTCGGCGCGCGACTATCTTGGCGAGCTGTACGGCGTTCAGGTCTGTGAGCCTCTGATCGCCCCACAGGATTTTGCCCTGGTGCAGGAGATCATGAAGCTGCGTTCCCAGCGCAACACCGCGCCCCAGAATCATGCATGGCTGTTCCGCGGCATACTTCGCTGCCCACAGTGCGGCAAATCGCTGATTGGGAAAAAGAACCGGCCGGTATCCAGACGGGGTGAAAAAGTCTATGATTACAACCGCACCTACTACTATTACCGCTGCCCGGATCATACGCTCGGCGTTTGCAGCTACGGGGAAACAATTCGTGAGCAGACGGTTGAGACACAACTGCGCGAAAAGCTACTGGACGCCTGCATCGATTATAATGTCAGATTGTCCGAATCTGCCAAGTACGAAAAGACCGTGGATACCGCAGCCATTCGCCGTAAAATGGAGAAACTGAAGGATCTGTACCTGAACGATTTGATCGACCGGGAACTGTACGCTCGGGACTATCTGGCCTTGCAGAATCTCCTTGCCGCGGCGGCCCGACCGAATCGCCGCCCCATTGATATCGACGATATTCGCGAAACCCTGAACTCCTATGAGACGCTGACCGACTGGGGACGGAAAGAATTTTGGACCCGAACCGTTTCCCGGGCCACTCTTCTGGATGGGGAACTGTCGTTCCTCCTGGTCGCACCATGATCCATGAAACGCGCAAAAAAGGGCCTGCTTCCCTCTTACGGGAAACAGGCCCTCTTTTATAAAATTATGAAATACTTCTCATGAATTGACAGCACGTGAGCGTTTAATCACGACGCAGGCGCTCTGTCTCGGACCCGCCCGCACAGACAATAGACAAGCTCCTTAGGAAGCGGACGTGCCGCCAGCTTTTGCCCAAAAAGTCGCTCCAGCTCGGCTCGGTTTCCGCTTTGTAATTATTTCTTCCAAATTTAATGTAATCGTTCAGATACGGCCACACGAGCACACGCATGGACCCGAACAGATAGTTGAAATCGTTGTGGTCGCTGCCCGGCACGTCGTACGAGCCGAGAACGGCAAACACGCTCTTTTTCAGCGCCGCGATGTTCGGGATGATGATCGTGTCCGGCTCCAGCCCCATCGTCTCGCCGTTGTCGCCCTTGAAGTTCTGCATGACGGTCATGGCCGCGCCCAGCGCCTCCTCGGAAAAGGCGTCGGCGTAGCAGTTGGACTGCTCCGCGCCCTGTACCTTGGCCGGATGCTTCTTGGAAAACAGGCTCTGGCCGTCGGCCGCGCCGCAGTCAAAGTCAAAGCCGTTGATCGTCACACTCGACCGGTTCTGGCTGGCCGAGCCGAGAAGATTGGCAAAAAAGCGCTCGCGCGTGCGGTAAAAGCTGTCGGTCAGCTTTTTGGCCCTCTTGGTCATCTCGCCGATCTTGTTGTCGTCGCACATCTCGCGCGAAATGGCGATCTGGCTTTTCCACACCTGATTGACGAGCGTCTTGGGATAGCCCTCCTCAAAGCCGTTGGCCGGATGCGCCCCGTTTTCGCCCACGACCTGCCAGTCGGACGCGGCCGTCACGGACGTGAACGCCTCCGCCCAGTGCTCGCTTTTGACCTGCCGGAAGATCTTCGGCCCGATCTCCTTCACCTTCCACGCCTCGGTCACATCCTCGATGCAGCTGGCGATGGGCGCCTGATACTTCCCGTACAGGCTGTCCAGCCGGCCGCTTCCCTCTGCAATAACGATATTCGCCATATTCCTTCTCCTCCTTCATCAGCCCACGAAGCGCACGCGGCAGAGACTGTCCTTTGCCGTGCCGTCCATGGCCACGATCTCAATGTTGCTGTTGGCCGTCGTCTTGGCGATGCTCTGTCCGTCGTCCGAAACGTCGGTCCTCGCGCCGGGCTTGAGCGAGGTCATCGCCTCGGCCAGCGGCGCTTCAAATACGCTCCCCCCGTCGATGCGGATCACGGGAACGACCGTGTCCGCCGCAGCGGATTTCTCCGTGCGCATGCAGATATATGCCGGCGTGGCCGAAGCCGCGAGCTTGCCGCCCGAAAGGGCCATCGCCGTGCCGATCTCGATGCTGCCGGCGACGGAAAGCTTGTAATACTCAAAGGGTCTGGGCTGTCCGTCGTTGTACGAATAAGGCAGAAATGCCATGATATATACCTCCTGTCACTGTCTCTGATAGTTCTTGTACCGGCGGTACTTCCGCCGTATCTCCGCGTCGGTGATGCCGGGCTTGGACAGCCGGTACTGCGCCGCAACCTCCGCCGGCACGGACAGATACTCGCCGCTGCCGTCCCCGCCCGCAAGCGCGGCCATATGCCCCCGGGACGCCACGGACTGCATGGCCTGCCGCGCGGACATCGCCGCCGTCCGCTTCATAAGCGCGTCGTAATGCGTCAGCTTGTAGGCCTCCACCAGCGAAACGCCCTTTTTCACCAGCGCGTAAAACGCGCCGTATTCCGGCATGGCCATAAGATCGTCCACGCTCCGTATCGTCCCGTCCATCTCCGCGATGCGGCGTATCTGCTCCTCCGCCACGATGCGCGCGCGTTCGTCCTGCGTTCTGGCCCTCTCCGCGGCCAGCTCGCCCCGCAGCGTCTCGTTTTCCCTCGCCTGCCGGGCTCTTTCCTCCTCGCTGCGGCGGATCACCTCGTCCCTCTCGGCCTCCGCCCGGCGGCGGGCGGCCGCGTACCTTGCGTTTTCCGCCCGGCTCTGGCCTGCGCTCTCCCGGCCGCTCTCCGCGGCGGCCTGTCCCCCGTCCGATGTCTCCGGCGCGGCGGCTGCCGGAACGTTTACGCCCTGTCCGCCGATGCCGGCGGCGCTGTTTTCTTCCATGCTCTGCTCCTCACTTTCCGTTTCTCAAGTCCTTCCCGCGCACCGCCTTGGCGCGGCGCGGGCCGCCCGTTCTGCGCAGCGCGGCCACCTCCTGCGCGCCGCTGTTGCGCAGCCTTCCGGCATAGTCGCGCGTCTTTTCCTTTTTCATGCTCTCACCCCCCTTCCGTGCCGCCGGAGCGGCCTGGATCCCCCCCGCGGCTACCGCCGGACAAGCCCGTCCGGCCGGCCCCACAGCTTTATCAGGATCCGCCGCCCCTCCTCGTCGGCGTTTTCGTAATCCTCCCGCATATCCCGCGTCCACACGCCGAGCCGGTCGGGCGCGGGCTGCTCGCTCATGCTCTGCTGGCCCCGTATGCCGTGCGCGATGGCCAGCGCCATCACCAGATCGTCGTGCTCGCCGGGTATGGCCTCCGGCCTCCGCCCGGCGTTGTACTGAAAGCACAGCATCTCCCGCAGCGTCGCGTCGTCGCTCACAAGCGTCGGGTCCTCCCGGAAGGCCGCCACGAGCGTGGCGATGATGACCGGGCGCGTGCGGCTCGTCGTCTCAAAGCCGTAGGCCTGCCGCAGCGCCCCGGCGAAGTTGTCCGGCAGCTCCCGCACATACAGCTTCGGATAGCCCATCATGGCCAGCATCTTCACCGGATACGTCGAATAGTTCGTCTCCACGCCGATCAGCGCGTCGTTGTACCACCGCCCGAGACAGTACATCTGCCGCGCGTACTGATCCTCGTCGTACTGCTGCCGCAGCACGGCGGCCTGCGCCCCGGTCACATTGTCCAGCACCTGCCCCGTAAACCAGTCCGAGCCCGTCCCGGCGGTGTCCCCGCCGATGACGTATGGCCGGCGCTCGCGCGGCGGCTCGTACACCCGGATGACGCCGTCCGGCTTTTCCACCCACCGTATGTTCCTCAGCCGTGTCGGATCGCCGCCGATCTCATACAGAAACTCGCCCCGCGCCGTACAGGCCGGTGCGTCCGCCCGCCGCCGCGCGACCTGCTCGTTGTCGAACACGCTCTGCCCCGTGGTCAGAAAGGCCTCGTCCGGGCAGGAGGGATACTCCTGCCGGAAGCGCCGCTCGTCCCCGCCGCAGTTGTTCTTCACGCACCAGCGCCGCCACGCAAGCTGATCGTCGTCCAGCCCGTACCGCGCGCGCAGAGCCTCCTCCTCCGGCGTCCACTGCGTGCCCGGCGCCGCCTTCATGCGGTATTCCGGACTCGAAAACCACGGGAAAAACAGCGGCTCAAAATCGCTCTCCCCCGCCACGGCCGCCTCCCACATCCGGTGAAACTCGTCAAAGCCGTTGGCCGTCGATTCCAGAATGACCATGCTCCCCTTCACCGCCTGCATGATGCCGACCCACGTCGCCGCCTTGTCCCCGCGCCAGAAGGCAAATTCCGAGGCGTGAACATTCATCAGCGTATCGCTGCGCCCGATGCCGTCGCCGCCGGCGGTGCTGCATCGGATGCGGCTCAGCAGTCCCGGATCGGCCGCCTTTTTGTCGGGATCGCGCTCCGGGTTTTCAAAAACCAGCTCCCGCGCGTTGGCGTTTTTCGCCATCGGCCTCACCCTATCCGGCAGCCGCTCGTAAAACAGCTTCGACATCTTGAACAGGTTCGCCGACGAGTCCTCCCGGTGCGCCACGATCAGCGAATCGACGTTCGGCGCCGTCGCCGTGCGCGCAAAGATCAGCGCCTCGGCCAGCGTGGAAAAGCCAAGCTGCCGCGCCTTGAGCACGATCACGCGCATGGGCCGTCCCCCCGCGTCCTGCTTTTTCAGCGCCTCCAGCAGCCGCACCTGCGCCCGGTTGAGCTTCAGCTTCACGACCCTCGCCTTTTTTGTGCGGATATACAGGTTCTTTTCCATATACCCGCGCACCTCCCGCATCCTCATCGCTGTCCGCGCACCGGCCGCCATACGGTGCAGCCCTCTCCCGCCGGGCAGGGGCGCCGCCGCCCGTTGTGCAGTATGTAAACGCACGCGCGCATCATCTCCCCCTCCTCGCCCACATTCACCTCGCAGGAGTAGATGCAGCTCCGGCATTTGTCCGCCATCTCTCCGCCTCCTTTCCGTTCGTGCGCGCCGCGCAATTTATTTTCCTCATTTTAATTGCACCACGCAACTTTCCTGTAGTATGCCACGGTAAAAATTAAATTTCAACCGATATATTGCACTATGCAACTTTTTGTGATAAAATTTCTTCATCCCGAAAGGAGCTGTGGAATATGGAGTTTGAAAACATCCCCCTGCTGGCCATGCGTCTGCGCAACGCCCGCCAGCTGCGCGATCTCACGCTCGACGAGCTGGCCGGCAAGGTCGGCCTGAACAAATCCACCGTCCAGCGCTACGAAAAAGGCCGCATCCAGGCGCCCAAGCAGCCGGTCGTGCGCGCGCTCGCCTCCGCGCTCGACGTAAACTATGCCTGGCTGTGCGGCAAAAGCGAGACCGTCGAGCCCGTGGACGGCGACGAGGAGATCACGCGCTATCTCGAGGTCCTGGAAAAAAGCCCCGAAATGCGAAGCCTGTTCAAAACCATGGAGGGCGCCGATCCCGAGGAAGTCCGCGCGGTGGTCGAGTTCCTCCGCGTGATGCGGGGCGGCAGCCGTGACTGACGAATACTACATCCGCCGCGTCCCCTTTCCGAACCGCAGCGTCCGCGCCGCGACCTTCCCCAACGACGACGGCAGCTTCGACGTTTACGTCAACGCCCTTCTGTCCGAAGCGGAGCAGCAGCGCGCCCTGGCGCACGAGCTGCGCCACATCCGCCTCGGCCACTTCTATTCCGACGAGCCCCTGTCCCAAAAGGAGGCCGAGGCCGACGGTCTCGCGCCGGCCTCCGCCCCGGCTCTGCGCCCCATCCTCTGGTTTGACAGCCCGCAGGAGCTGGCCGACTGGCTCGCCTCCCGCTGAGACCGGATAAAAAACGCGCCGCCCCCCGATCGGGAGCCGCGCGCCCGTATGCCCTTTCCCCTTCGCCCGGGCCGCCGTCCGCGGCCCTTGCACCCATTGTCCGCTGAAGATCGATCAAAACAGGAGGTAACGCCATGGCGTCCAGCAAGGATTTTCTGCAATTTGTTCTCGACCAGCTCTCTGCCCTTGAGGATATCACCTTCCGGGCCATGATGGGTGAATTCATCCTCTATTACCGCGGCCGGATCATCGGCGGCATCTACGATGACCGCCTTCTTGTAAAGCCGACCGCCTCGGCCGCCGCCCTCATGCCGTCCGCCCCGCGGGAAGCACCCTACGAGGGCGCGAAGGACATGCTCCTTGTCGAGCAGCTCGACGACCGCGACTTTCTCGCCGCCCTGTTCCGCGCCATGTACGACGAGCTGCCCGCGCCGAAGCCGAAAAAGAAATAACGCCGTCCCCATAGAACAAAATCAGGCCGCCGTCTGCGCTTGCAGCCGGCGGCCTGATTTGACCGCTTTTCTCTTAATATACCGCCCATGTCCAACGCAGCCTCCATCCGGTCGCCATATGGATGTGTGTAGAACGCAGCATCCGCACCGCCGCATATGCTGCATGGAGCGCCAATGCAGAGCGCTTGGAGAGATTGCACGGCACTCTCTGTGTCAGCAGTTGGAAGAGGCCTCTACCTGCGGAGACAGTCTTGTCTATGCGCTCCGAAAGGATGGAAGCCTTGGCCGCTTTCAGAATTTGAAGGAACAGATCAAGGTGCTGAGCAAGGCCATTGAGAAACAGTTTGAGATCATTCCAAACACGCTGACCTCTATTCCCGGTATTGGCAAGGTCTACTCCGCCGGCATTATTCGGCGATATCCGCCGCTTCGGCTCTCAGGCCTCTGTCGCCAAATATGCCGGCCTTGCCTGGACACAACACCAGTCCGGTGATTTTGAAGCCGGGCTCTCCCAGATGATCAAGTCCGGCAATCGCGATCTCCGTTACTACCTGCTGGAAGCCGCTAACTCTGCGAGAGGATGCTGCGGCGAGTTCCGGCGCTACTATTATCCCACGCAGGGTATATCAGGTCAGAGTTATCTTGATGTCACCCTGATAGTGACCGGCCCTGATCTCAGTCTCGTTTCCATCAATAAACATCGTGATCTTCCGGCCCTCGGTCGGAAGAAGCACCGCCCCGGGAGCTAATGACAATGCCGTGATATAGCTGGTACCAGTCACCTTCCATGAGGATGTGCTGTCGATGTTTACAATCACGCCGTTGTTTACTGTCGGGGCTGCTGTTTGTGTAACATTGCTGATCTCCATACGCTCGTCCTCATGTATAACGTTCAACCCGTCACGATAGGCCTGCGATGCCGAGCTAATGACCCCTTCAATGTGAGCGGACACAAGATTTACTTCTATGTTCTTTGGCCCACGCAGATCATCACCATTGTGGCGCCCCTCGATGGATTCTCCGTACACATCTCCGCCCTCATCAGGATTCCATTGTTGGAGCGCGCCGATCACAGTGTCATGAAAGCGTCCAATCTCTCCGCGGGCACAGCGGTTGCAGGCACGCAGATTTGTTGTGGAGTTGAATATATCTCCCTTGAGCGTGCTATCAGCAATATTAAGGATAATATCCTCTGTTGCAGATGCGTTACTTAGGTCTCTGTCAGCCAGACGCACATCCTTTTCGCCAACCGGGACAAAAAACGCCTGCACATTCATGCCGGACTCGTCCGGATCCATCAGCTGCACCAAAACTCCATTATCAGGTTCCATGACCGAATTCTTTACATCGATATAGGTAAGGTGTTGCCTGAGGCCCTACTATTCCCCTCTCCGACGCATGACTCCTGCCCCAACTATTCCGGAACCGTATTCTACATTCAACGAAACATTCAGCTATGGAGCGGAGGGGCAAGAATGAAACTAAAAAAACCGAACTTTACCGAAGATGAAGCTATGCAGCGTATCTGGGATGTCGAGGAAATCAAAAAAATTATGAACCGGCGCATGCACTATGTCTCCAATGACGAACATCGTCGTGAACTGGATGATTTCTGGGTGACCGAACCGAATAACCGTCGCACCGCCTCTTTTGGGAGCAATTGGGGATGGTACGTTGGAATGGAAAGCATTGAAAAGTATTATGTGCTGGACTACGAACGCCGTCGTCATGAGCATTTGCGTGCGATTTGTGAATCGCATCCTGAAATTGAAAATTCACCCATAAACCTCGGCATTGGGTGTATGCATATCCACCCTCCCACAACCCCGTATATACATCTTGCCTACGACGGGAAAACCGCACGTGGCCTTTGGTATGTTATTGGACAGGACACGATCTCACGTCCTGATGGCACAGCGGAGGCACGCTGGGTTTCTCAAAAAATGGCAGTTGACTTTGTCCGCGAGAAATGTGGGTGGCGGATATGGCATCTGGTAATCGCCTACGACCTTTCTTCCGAAGCCGGCGAGGACTACTCCCGTCAGCCAGTTTATCCAGCGCCCGGTAGCGATCCATACGAGCAAGCGTTTGGCAAACCAGATGTTGCCATGCTGACACACAACAACATCTTTAACTGGTGGGATGACTATCCTCCGATGCCCAAGCCCTACTTCACTTATACTGACGATATAGGGTACGCCCCTGAGGGACATCCCAATTATGAAGGATGATACAAGGAGGGAGAACATGAGCCGAGAGAATCTTTCGATTTCGCAGCGAATTCACAATGCGGCCGCCAGTCAGGCCGTAGAAAACACAAAGGCTGCACACAGCTTTCTTCATGGCCGAGCAGACTCCACCGGTGAGTGGGCTAACATCTGGAGCCACTCCGACGATATTTCGTGGGCCCATCAGTTTGGCCGAATGCGTGGATGGGATCAGGTTTGGTTTGGAAGCGTTTCTCAATACGATCTAATGAGCTTTGAAAACTGGCTTGAAACCATTAACATTTATCCTGAAATAGGTGGAAAAGATCCTCGCCCCATCATGGAGTGCTCCGTCCACACGCTTGTTACAGATGTTATAGAAGTAGCCGGTGATGGAATGAGTGCACGCGCCAGCTTCATCACACCAGGAGTCATTCACAGCGTCCTGACACCCGAAAAAGAACGCTACTGCAATATCCTGTGGGAACGCTATGGTTCTGATTTCATTTTTGAAGATGGCGAGTGGAAATATCTTCATGAGCAAGTCTGTCCGGATATTCCCGGCCGCCTTGACTGTGTAAACTGGGCCGCTGAAAGTTATGCAAAACTAAAGGCCGGAAATGAAAATCCCGCTGGTCAGGCCACTCTTGGCGCCCCTCCTCCTGTTTCAGATCCCGGCCCGCTTCATGAGCCCTATTCGCCGTTGCAAAAGCCTCAGAACACATGTCCCTGGCCCGAACCCTATAAAACACTTGACGATGATAATACCTACACGAAGAAAGGTCCGATCCGTGACTATCGCTCATGGAATCCGGGGGAAGGCAAGGTCATCACACGCAATCTAAACGATTATTGATCATGAAAGACTATTCGCATCTTTTAGCGCCGCTGAAGATCGGCAGCGTCACGGCGAAGAACCGTATGTTTTCCTCGCCGACCTCCCTTGCGGAGCTCGGGCCGGAGGAGCACTACTCAAGAGAGAATATTGAGTATTACAAGCTTCGCGCCCTCGGCGGCGCAGCGGTCGTGCCGGTGGGCGATGTGATCGTCGACCTCGACACGGGCCGCAGCCATCCGCAGCAGGTCGGCATGAACGACCCCGGCGCCGTGCCCTATTTATGCGCGGTGGCAGACGCTATTCATGCCGGCGGCGCGCTCGCGGAGGTGGAGCTTGACCACGGCGGCGCGCTGTGCTCGCCTGAGTTCATCGGCGGCAAAAATGCCTTCGGCCCCTCGCACTACATCGATCGCTGGGGCGACGAGGTGGACGAGATGAGCGAGGAGCAGATATATTTTATCGCCGATAAATTCGCGGAGGCCGCGAAAAACGCCAAGGACTGCGGCTTCGACATGGTAATGCTGCACGCCGGCCACGGCTGGCTCATCCACCAGTTCATCAGCCCCATCACA
>OIZV01000290.1_pt1 | contig 28877 bp, 25 predicted proteins | sample 1588681 | NCBI WGS metagenome assembly OIZV01 (sample SAMN03283281) | human gut metagenome | biome: human-associated habitat; material: feces | host: Homo sapiens | place: Peru | collected 2012 | reverse complement strand
GATGTTCTTTCGCAAAAAGACAGGTCACATCCTTTCAGAAACGCTTTTTAAAATTATCGGATTTTCCTCGAAATCATAATGAGATTTATTCCCCAGGAAAGTATGATATAAAATTTGTTACAATTCAAACTGATCCATGGCAGGGCATTTTTAAAAGTAACAGCCCCTGTCTTAGATTGGATATGTAAAAAGTCTATTTACTACACAAATATGTTATGATAAAATAAAAATGAACAACCGATTGCGCAAACAGAGGCAACGGAATCTATTTTGTATCAAAATGAGGAGAAACAAAGAGAATGGGGAAAAAGTTTTACAAAAAGCTGCTGGCACTTGGGATTAGTGTAAGCTTATCTGTCACAGCACTGGCAGGATGTGGCACAAAGGGTGCAGAAGAGACGGCAAAAACCGGAGAAACAGAAACCGCGACAGAAGTACAGGAAGTTGCAGATACGGAAAAGGATACGGATACCGAACCGGTTATAGAACAAATGACATTTCCATTGCCGGACGGACCGGAGGAAGCGGAGATTTATGTTGAGCCGGTCGAAGGGATCTCAGATGATTTTATTCGCGGTATGGATGCCTCTGCGGTGCTTTCCGTCGAGAACAGCGGAGCAACTTATTACAATTATGACGGGGAAGAGCAGGATGTCTTTATGACACTGGCACAGTCAGGAGTAAATTACATCAGACTGCGTGTATGGAATGATCCGTATGATGTAGACGGTAACGGATACGGTGGTGGAAACAATGATGTGCCAACGGCGATCACACTTGGAAAACGTGCGACACAGTATGGCATGAAGGTGTGCGTTGATTTCCATTATTCTGATTTCTGGGCAGACCCGAAACGTCAGCACGCGCCAAAGGCATGGGAAGGCTTAAGTGTCGAAGAAAAATGTACTGCATTATATAACTTTACCAAAGACAGCCTGACACAGATGTTGGAGGCAGGTATCGACGTTGGAATGGTGCAGGTTGGAAATGAGATCAACAATGGTATGGCGGGCGAAGAAGACGTAAGTGCAGTGATGAACCTGATCCGTGCGGGGAGTCGTGCCGTCCGTGAAGTGGCAGAGAACTATCAGAAAGACATTCAGGTAGCTGTGCACTATACCAATATCGAGGATAATGAGGAAGTAGACACGATGGCTGTAAATCTTGCAGATGCCGGCGTGGATTATGACCTGTTTGGACTGTCCTACTATCCGTTCTGGGATGGTACCAATGAAAATATGCAGAACGTTGCAAGAAATATTGAAGAGAAATACGGGAAAAAAGTTTATATTGCAGAGACATCATATTGCTATACCTCCGAGGATGGAGACGGCTTTGATAACAGTTTAAAAGGTACGGACGACCTTGTAGATGGTTATGCGGCAACTGTACAGAGTCAGGCAACGATGATCCGGGATATCTGCGCCGCAGCAAATGAAGCAGATGTACTTGGTGTCTTTTACTGGGAAGGAACCTGGATTCCGGTTGGTGAAAAAACAGCCGACAATTCTGCCTTATGGGAGAAATATGGAAGCGGCTGGGCAAGCAGCTATTCTGCAGACTACGACCCGGATGATGCAGGACTTTATTATGGAGGCTGTTCCTGGGATAATCAGGCAATGTTTGATTTTACCGGACATCCGCTTGCTTCTTTAAATGTATTCAAATATTTAAAATATGGCGCAACTGCACCACTTGCAGTAGACTTTATCCTGGAAGTTTCCGTGACCTGTGATGTGGGTGGCGAGGTTACACTGCCACAGCAGATCGAGATTGTTTACAATGACCGTTCTGCAAATAAGCAGGCGGATGTGACCTGGGATGAGTCACAGATCGCAGCGAACAATACCGAAAAAGCAGGAAGCTATGAGGTGACCGGTACGCTGGAAGATGGAACAGAAGTTACCGCACATGTGGAAGTTGAGATGGTAAACTATGTGTTAAACCCGAGTTTTGAAGAGGAAGATACTTCCATGTGGAACATTTCCTATACTGGGGAAAACAATCCAACTGATTTTCAGAATAAGGCAGATGATGCCTATACAGGTGATATCGCGTTCCATTTCTGGTCCGGAGATTCCGATAGGGAGTTTTCTATTGAACAGGAATTTACCGATTTAGAGCCGGGTATCTATCAGTTGTCCGTTTTTGCACAGGGCGGTGATATGGCAGACGATGCCGAGATGGAATTATATGCCGTCAGCGGTGGCGATGAAATGAAAACACCATTTATGGTAACCACCTATGCTGATTGGCAGAACCCAAAGGTTTCCGGAATCAAAGTCACAGATGGCAGCCTTAAAATTGGTGTGCGTATCAAATGTAATGTAAAGAGCTGGGGAACCGTAGACGACTTTACATTAAATCGGATATCGGATATAGAATAGGAAGTACATATTTTACACCGATGATCGCAACTCCGAGTACGACTAAGATCACACCGGTGATCTGATTGAGCAGTTTTGCAGGAGCTTTATTGGCGAGCACAGCGGCAAGCCGGGCAAAAAGCAAGGTGCTGATCACACAGAGGAGCAGTACTGTAAGGTTCGGCATGCCTCCGATGGCAAAATGGCTGGCAGCACCGGTAAATGCGGTAAAGGTCATGATAAAAACACTGGTACCGACCGCAGTTTTTAGTTCATAGCCCAAAACGGTGGTAAGGATCAAAAGCATCATCATACCGCCACCTGCACCGACAAAACCGCAGATACAGCCGATGATGGTACCACAGCCGATCGATTGTAAGATACGTTTCTTCGGATCGGTGGCAGCCATGGCTTCCTTGGTCGTCATAACAGGTTTTGCGATAAATTTGATCCCGAGCAGCAGTGTCATAAAGGTGGAAAATCCGCCCATTGTCGTGCTTGGGATAAAACTGGCCAGATAGCTTGCAATAAAAGTAAAGATCATGACGGTGAACATCATAACGAGCCCATTTTTGATGTCCAGATTTTTATTTTTTCCATAGGTGTAAGCAGAAACAGCACTTGCCAGAACGTCACTGGCAAGTGCGATTCCTATCGCCTGATAAGGTTCCATGTCAAGAAATGCGATCAGCATAGGGCTGATAACAGCGGCGGCACTCATGCCGGCAAATCCTGTTCCAAGTCCGGCACCAAGTCCGGCAAGCAGGCATACAAAAAATGTGAGCATAATCGAAAGTCCTTTCTTTTTTTCAAGTAGTATAGGTCACGTGAAAAGCTTTGTCAAACGAAAACCAGTTTAATCCGCTTGCGAAATACTTTTTTTCCTTATATAATAGGGGGACGGAGCAAAACGAGAACCTAAGTCGAAAAGAGATTTATCATAGATGATTTTAAAGAAACAAATTCCAAAAGATTTTTATAAATTATTCCGCACGAAGAACCGGGATGCGTACATGCAGTTTCTGGTGGCACTTTATGAGGAAAATAACGAAGTATATGCCTCCCTCGGGCTTACAACAGAGGAATGTAGAGCCATCATAGAGGATTCTATCCAGCGGATGGGCATTGTCTGGGAAGAAGAGGAATTAGAAGAGGAAGAAGAGTTTGATACGTTATTTTCCAGTATGTCTCCTTCCGGGATACTAAACCGGTTAATCCGGTGGGGATGGCTCAAAAGCGATTTTGATGAGAAACTCAACACAGATGTGATTTCCTTTCCGGAGTACAGCCAGTTGTATGCTGAGTTATTTCAGAAATTGCAGAGTGAGGATGATGGTAAAGAGAGGGAAAGTATCCTCTCTATTTATAGTGCGTTATTTACCTATCATTCAGATGTAGAGAAAAATAATGACATCTTAAAAAGTGCATTGCGCACCTCAAAAAATCTGGGACAGCTCCTTTCCAACATGCAGGATGGGATGCGCTCTTATTTTGATGAACTTTCCAATCAGAAAAATTTTATCGGCATACAGGAAGTGTTAGTGGAGGAGATCAACAACAGCGACAGCCGGAAGTATGCCATTTTAACAACAACGGACAGTTTTTACCGTTACAAGGAAGCGGTAAAAGAGCTGATCAGCCAGATCTTAAATGAAAATGAGACCAAACGAGAAAGGCTGATGCGGGAAAAACAGCAGCTGGAGGTGGGCTCTCTTGCAGCAAGGAGACTGCAGTACAGCTTGGAATATTGCGAGGATGCCAGCCGGATCGTATATCGGGTAGAGCGTGAATTTGACCTCGTAGAGCGGAAATACAATAAACTGATCGAGCAGAAGACCATATTTGCGAAGCGGGCACTGGCGCGGATCCATTATATTTTACAGGAGGGCGCAGGCGAAGAGGACAATACGGTGAAGTTTATCAATCTGTTGGACCGCAGTGCGAAGAGAGAGCAGATCTTAGAGGAAATGCGTGACCGCATCCGTCTTACCACACAGTTTAAAAATATTACAGATAGCAGCTTTTCAGCGAGACGGGACCGCGGAGACAATGAGTTTACGCCGGTTGTGTTAGAAACAGAGGAGAGCGCGGGAAAACAGGTCATGACAGATTTCGTCCCAAAACCGCTCTATACCAGAAAACAGCTGGCAGAATTTCGTAACCGGAATATGCAAAATGGCAGCTTTATGGCGACGGAGGATACGGTGCAGTCGGTAGAGGATCTGGAGAAACTGCTGTTTTTATGGCAGGAAGAGACCGAGGACAGGCTGGGCGAAGATACGGTGTGCGTAGATGGTGAGATCAGAGGAAAAGATGGATTTACCTATTCGAAACTTGTGATCGGCACAGAGAATACCGCGGAGTAAACGTTGCCGGAAGAATAGGATAAGAGCAGGAATGGAGTAAGTATGTTTGAATATATGGAAAATGTTTCACAGAGTGAAGCAGAAAATATCAGAAAAACGATACAGGATCTGTTCAGACAGACCTGTATTTTACAGGTAAAGTGTGACCCTGTGACCCTGATCCAGAGAGATAATCCAAGATATCAGGTCTGTCTTAGAAACCGTGAATTTATTGCAGATTATCTTGCAGTGTTAGACTGTGAACTGGTGCACGACCCGCAGGAGCATATCTTCCGCATTGCGGGAGAGGGCGTGATGACGGAGCGCATGAGCCTCACGACAACAAAACTGGTGATCTTACTAAAAATGATCTACCGCGACAAGATCATGGGAGAGGGACTGCATGCCACGACCACGAACCTTGCAGAGATCAGGGAATACGGCAAAAATACCAACCTGATCACCAGACGATTGACTTTGCAGGAGTGGCAGGATGCCCTTATGGTGATGAAGACACATCAGATGATCGAACTTCCGGGAGCGATCGGAAATTTGGAGGATGATACCCCAATATATATTTACAGCACCGTGAATATCTTTTGTTCTGCGATGGACATCAGTGAATTGGTACGGAAATATCAGACGGAGGAAAATCAGTGAGTCAGAATAAGAAAATTTTTACCAGGATGTGTCTGAACAACTGGGGTGGGATCAATCACAAAGTGTTGGAATTTCACGAATATGTCAACCTGTTCAGTGGAAAGAGCGGTTCGGGAAAATCGACCGTGATGGATGCAATCCAGGTCATTTTATATGGCAGTTTCAGTCCAAGCTTTTTAAATAAAGCGGCGGATGATGCAAAAAACAGACGAAGTGTGTTGAGCTATTTAAGGGGCGAGCAGAAGGATGGTTCTGCCAATCGTGCCGACTGCGATTTCTGTTCGGTCATTGCACTTGAGATCGAAGATATGGGAACGCATATCGTGACCTGTGTGGGGATCGCATTTGAAGTGCGCAAAAATGATTCCGAGATCAAAAAATTTGCATATTTCAGCCATTCCGGGAAAATGCCGGAGCCGGGTTATATGACAGAGGACGGGTTCTGCTACTCCAATCAGGATATCAGAAATCTGATCAATCAGAGAGCGAAGTCTTCGGACAATCGCGGCAAGGGAGAGGTAAATCGCATTTACGCATCCAAGGAGGCTTATCTTGGAATGTTATATGATGTGATCTTAGGGTATCTCGATCCAAACCGTTTTATTACAATGGAAAAAAGTGCCATTGCGCTGAAAATGACCAATGGTACCGGACAGTTCATCCGCGATTATATGTTCCCGAAGAGTACAGCAGATACGATCGAGACGATCAGTGAGCAGCTTGACGCGTATCGTCAGATCAAAGAAAAAATCGAGGACATGAGAAACCGTATCGAACTGTTGACGGAGATCAGGGACAATGGGCAGCAGCTTGTGCAGCTTCAGACGGACATCGTACGCGCTGAGGCAATGATCCGCTGCATTGATATTGAGGATCTGAAAGCAAAGATCGCAGCGGCAGAGGACGATAAGAGCCGGATCGAAGTAGAACAGGCAGTGTTGCAGCAGGCGGCAGAGCAGCTTATGGAGCAGAGAGCACAGACCGAGCAGGAACTGATCCGTGTTAGTGCAGATCTGCAGGCAAGCGATCTTGGCAGCAAGATGCAGCAGTTAGATGAGTTAAATGCCAGAAGCAGGATGCTTACCGACAACAGCAGACAGTGGAGAAAAGTCTTACAGGGATTAAAAAACTGGGAAGAAGATGATGTGATCACCGACTATGTAAGCAACCCGGTGTTAAATCTGATTGAGACGATCACAGAGGGAACAGTAACAGAGAAAATCTGTCAGGATCTTCATTTAAAGATCGAATCCGTAAAGCAGGAAATCGAAAACGAGCTGGAAGATTACAGTGAAAAGAAACGTGAGAACACGAAAGAGTTAAAAGAAAAACAGAGACTTGTGGATGATATGAAAAACAACCGGAAGTCTTACAGTGAAAACTTACGTTCCGCAAGAAGTGCCTTAGAGCGCAAATTAAGCGACCGTTATGGTCGTACGATCAAGGTACAGATCTTTGCCGATCTTTTTGACGTAGAGGATGAAGAGTGGAAAAATGCGATTGAGGGAAGACTTGGAAGACTGAAATTTTCCCTGATCACCGAGCCAGGCTATGCAAAAGATGCGGCAGCGATCTTTCGTGACATGAAGCAGTTTGAGGAAGTTGACCTGATCCATTCCAAAGCGATCGCAGACAGTATGCCGCGTCCACAGGAAAATTCGCTCTATGAGGCGGTTACGACAAAAGAGCCGTATGTGGATGACTGTCTGAAACGTTATCTGGGACATATCATAAAATGCCGCAGTATCGAAGAGTTAGAGCAGGTGAGAGATGGTGTGACGCCGGACTGCTATTCCTACAGCAATTTTATTTTCCGCCATCTGAAAAAGAGAGATTACACCACAAATGCCTGCATTGGAGGAAAAGTTTCCAAGGCACGCCTTGCAGAGTATGAAACTGATGTGACACGTTTACAGAAAGAACTTGATGAAGTGAATCTGATGCTGCAGCGGTTAAAAGCGGCAAGAGATTTTGAATGTTTAAAAGGAGAGAGCAGTTATTATGTCAACCTCTCAAATGCAGAGCGAGAGCTTTCTGAGGTAAATAAAAAGAAAGCGGCACTTGAAGAGGCGATCCGCGCGTTAAAAGAGGGAAAATATAAGGAACTTGAAGAAAAAGAGCGGACCCTGAAACAGCAGATGAAGGAGATGCAGGACGCGATCAATGAAAATCAGAGTCAGATGAATGAGCAGATCCGCCGTCACGAAAAGCTTTCCGGTGCCAATGAGGAGAGAAGTGCCCAGTTAAAAGAGATGTCAGAGGGCTATGTGCCAAACGAAGCGATCGAGCGGGAGGTGCAGGAGGCATTAAAGAACCGTTCCGGACAGTCCATCAAGAATCAGAAAAATGCCGAGATCACGGTATTAAACGGACAGATTGAGGAACGCGCCGAGACTCTAAGAGCATCCAGAAACCGTTATATCTTTGCCTATCCGGCGAGCCCGTTCAACGGTTCCGAGAAGTCAAATGATGCCTACGAAAAATTACTGGAAGAATACCAGACCGATTATGAACCGGCTTATGAAGCGGAGTTTGAAAAACAGTGTGAGTTTATCTATAAGAGTTTAAGGGAAAATGTCATTGCGACGATCCACGGAGATATTAAGGCGGCAAAACGTCATACCTATGAGATCAACCGGCTGCTCCGGGAAACAAATTTCTCCGACAGTACCTATCAGATCAAGATCGAGCCGGCGAAAAATGAGAACGGACAGTTTTTTGACATGCTGATGGCAGAGGAATTAGACAGTAAAAATCTGGACAATGCCGGGTTTGAAGGACAGATCAGCTTTGGTGAGGACACATTCTACCAGAAGTATGAGCAGAAGATCAAACTTTTGACAGATAAGTTTATGCCTCCGCGGGAGGATGACGAACATCTGCGTGCCCAGAGGCGCAAAGAGATGGAGCAGTATGCGGATTATCGCAATTACCTGTCCTTTAGCATGTTTGAGCAGGTCACCGATGAAGAAGGCAATGTGATTCGTGAAAATTTTGTCGACGATATGGCAGGAAGAGACTCCGGAGGAGAGGGACAGAACCCGAAATACGTTGCCCTGCTTGCCGGATTTGCAATGCTTTATATGCAGCAGAATAACAGGGATTCGAAGATCAAGCTGGTACTATTAGACGAGGCATTTTCCAAGATGGATCAGGAGCGAAGTGCAGTCTGCTTAAAATACGCCAGAAAGATGGATTTACAGCTGATCGTATGTGTGCCGGATGAGAGGCTTCAGTCACTGATCCGGAATGTAGACTGTGTTTACGGCTTTCGCAGATATCAGAATCAGATATCCATGATGCACATTGACAAGGGGGATTATCTGAAACTGATGGAGGGAGAAGAAGAGTAAAACATCAGGCGGCAGACCATTTTTTGATCTGCCGTATGTATAACACAATGCCGATCACTCCGGTGATGACTTCCGCAGCGGGAAAGGCGATCCAGGTATAGACCAGTCCCAGCTTTGAAAATGCCCAGAAGATAGGAATGAGGCAGCCTAACTGCCGGATCAGGGACAACAGGGCACTGGCTTTGGCATTTCCGATCGCCTGAAAAAATACAGGAGACAACAACGAGATCACTGCCGGTAAAAAGCTGCTTCCGATGATACGGAAAGCAGGAACGCCAATACGCAGTACATCCGCCTCATTTGAGAACAGGCGGAGCAGCGTTTCCGGGAGAGCCTCAAAGCAGAATATCCCGATCAGCATAAAGGTCAGTGAAAACAGGACGGAGTCTTTCATAATAAGTTGGCACCGTTTGTACTGTTTTGAAGCGTAATTATAACTTAAGACCGGTACAATGCAGGTCTGGAGCCCCCAAAGAGGGATAAAAAAGAACGTCTGCATTTTATAATACAAGCCAAGTACGGTGACTGCCGCATCGGAAAAATGACGGAGAGTGCAGTCAGACCGTCCGGGGAGTATTTGCCGACAAAATAGCTGTCAACGATGTTGTAAAGAGCCTGTATGAGCTGGGCGAACATGACTGGTGGTGTCAGGCGTAACAGGATTTTCCATATTTTTTCGGTTCCAAACAGGTTGGTTTCAGTTGTGTGATCCATGATAAGGTTCCCTTCTAAAAATCAAGGCTATTTTAGATACATTTTAAGGGAAAGTCAATCCGTTTTTACTTTGAAATAGTGGATGCAAAATTGCAGGAAGATCATTTGTGTGCTAAAATAAGGTAATTTTAGTTGAGCTAAAGAAAAGGGACTTACAATATGAAAACAGAGGAAAAGAAACAGACAATGAAAAACAGTGTGGGAAGGGCTTTTATGGCGGCATTCGGTGTAGTGCTACAGGTATACTGGATCGTTACGTTTGCGATAAAATTAAACAGTTATTATGCAGTTTTATCGACAGCGACCAGTTTTGTGGCATTGATCCTGGTGTTCCGCATTTATGGGGAAACCTATAATTCTGCCTATAAAATGTCCTGGATCGTGCTGATCCTGGCATTTCCAATCCTTGGGGTGTGTCTTTTTGTATTGTTTGGAAATGAAGGTTCCACGGCAATGATCCGTCATCATCTTGCCAATATTGATACGCAGACAGACAAACTGCTAAATCAGAAACCGGACGTATTGGAACATTTGAAAAAGGACAGACGGATCTATAATCAGTCCTGGTATCTGTGGAAGAAAGCAGGCTTTCCGGTTTATCAGAATACGGATGTCCGCTTTTATAAAGATACGTGTGAAGCTTTGGAAGCGCAGAAAGAAGAGCTGAAAAAGGCGGAAAAATTTATTTTCATGGAATATCACGCCATTCAGGATTCGACTGCATGGGCAGGGATAGAAGCTATTTTAAAGGAAAAGGCGGCAAGTGGCGTGGATGTCAGGGTATTTTACGATGACATGGGAAGCATAGGATTTTTAAGCAAGCCATTTGTCAAACGGCTTCAAAGTGAGGGCATCAGGTGTAAGGTGTTCAATCCGGTCATGCCGGTGTTAAATGTTTTTATGAATAACCGCGACCATCGCAAGATCACGGTGATCGACGGAAAGGTTGGATTTACTGGTGGCTATAATCTGGCAGATGAATATTTTAATCTGACACATCCGTATGGACAGTGGAAAGATTCCGGGATCCGCCTGGAAGGGGAAGCAGTTCGCAGCCTGACAGTTATTTTTCTGCGGTTGTGGAGTGCATTGGAAAAAGAAAAAGAGGATCTGAGCGGATTTTTTCCGGAAGTGTCGTGTGATGCGAGTGCGCAGGGCTTTGTCCAGCCGTATTCAGACAGTCCGTTGGATGGAGAGCGCACCGGAGAAAATGTATACCTGAACCTGATCAAGGGAGCGCAGGATTATGTTTACATTACAACGCCATATCTGATCATTGACGATGAAATGAAGCGGGAACTTACGATGGCGGCAGAGCGCGGTGTGGATGTAAGGATCGTCACACCGGGAATCCCGGATAAAAAGCTGATCTACAGTGTAACCAGAAGTTATTATGCAGGGCTTGCAACCCGAGGAGTCCGTATTTACGAATACGAACCTGGTTTTATCCATGCAAAACAGTTCCTGGCAGATGGAGAAATTGCGGCGGTTGGAACGATCAATCTGGATTTCCGCAGCCTGTATCTGCATTTTGAAAATGGTTGCCTGTTCTATGACTGCCCGGCGGTCGCAGATGTAAAAACCGATTTTGACGAACTGTTTGAGATCAGCCGGGAAGTGACCGGAAAATACAGTGCAAAACAGAATGTGGCAGTCCGGGGTGTGCAGTGTATTTTAAGATTGTTCAGTCCGTTGATGTAGAAAGGGAGGAAAGAAAAATGCTAGAGACAAAAAATATCCGGTTACGGGATCTTATGGAGACAGATATTCCAAAACGGATTTATTGGGAAAAAACAGAAACTGAGTGGCAGCTTTGGGATGCCCCTTGGGAATATGGGGAAATGAGTGAGGAAGAGCAGGAAGCAGATCTTAAGAAATATATTGCTTCTCTGCACCGGAGGGTGGAACTTGCACGTCAGAAAAGCGAGACGGATAAGCGGTATTCGTTTGAGATAGAAACACGGAAGGAAGAAAGTTATATAGGCTGGGTAGCTTCTTATCATATAGACAATGACTATTGTTTTACGGATGTGGATGGACTGTGTGCGATCGGCATCTGTATTCCAGACAGATCGGCGCGTGGAAAAGGGTATGCTTATGAGGCATTAACTGCCTTCATTTCTTATCTGCTGGAATATGGGGAGCAGGAAATCTATCTGCAGACCTGGTCGGGAAATCACAGAATGGTGCACATCGCGGAAAAAATCGGATTTGAGGAGTGCTGTAGAAAAAAGGGCATACGTTCTGTCCGGGGAGAAATATATGATGGTCTTACCTTTCGACTGGATCAGAAACGCTATGCCGATTTTCAAAAAAATTTATAAAAACCACACATTCGGGTTTGTTGAAGAGATGCTGACGACTCCTGCCTGTAACAGGGACATTACGTCTTCTTTGTCGGAGACCAGTCCACCTGCGATGACGGGGATCGGGGAGAGTTTGCAGATCTTTGCAACGATTTTTGGCATGAGTGCCGGGAGCACCTCGATGACATCAGGATGTGCTGCCTTGATCTGGCGGTCGATATTTTCATATGCCATTGAGTCCAGTACAAAAAGGCGCAGGATCGTAAAAAGACCCAATTCTTTGGCGTGTTTGATCAGAGCCGGTTTGGTGGTGATGATACCATCCGCACTGGTATATTTCTGGATGAAGTCAACGGCAATCTCCTTGGAACTGAGACCTGCGATCAGGTCAATATGTACCATGGCAATTTTTCCGGCAGATTTTACCGTAGAAACGATATCGGAAATACTGCAGATATCGCCGTAAAGGATAAAAATAATGCGGCAATCGCTTTGTAAACATTTCTGGAGACCGGCATCATCTTTGATGGCAACGATGATGGGAGAGTCTAAGAGAGCTTCTTTTAATTCTTTTTTCATCGGATCGATTCCTTTCACAATGATTCCATACGAAGTAAGGGTGTCAGAAAGCGACACCCTTATTTTTGATAATAGAATGTTCGCGAAGCGTACATGCTATTATTATATATGAATTCCCCTCAAATAACCAGCTAAACTGCTGCAATATTTTTGGCAGCAATGATGGCAACACCAGTGCCGGCAACGTCCGGTACGATGACATCCCCGATGTGGACCGGTGCATTGACTTCCACGTCGCGGATGGCGTGGATACAGTCAAAGATTTTGTCCTTTGGGATGTCAGATGCGGTTTTGACATTGACCATAGCGGCAATCCCACCTTTGACACGGACGGTGGATGTGACGATACGGGTCGGGTTAGTCACTTCTTTTCTGGCATAAGCATCTCCACGCGGACAGGTATTTCCGGTAACGGAGGTTACTTCACCATTCTCTAAGGTAACACTTAAGCTGCAGCCTAAGGGGCAGCCGATACAGGTTAATTCTCTTGTGCTCATAGTAATCCCTCCAATAGATTATGCGTTTTCTTCGATTTTGATGACGATCTTGCTCAAATCCGGGTATTCGCCCAGTTTCTTCTTATCCAAGATGACCTGCTCCATTTCACCCGGAGCCATGACAGGGCGTTTGCGCTTGCTGATCAAGGTATCGTCAAAGTAAGTGGCGATGCTGCAATTTTTGTAAACAGCACCAACACGGAAACGGACGGTTAAGGTATCATCCATTTCAGTCGGACGGATATATTTTGGAACGGTATAACGGACACCGTCAACCGGCATGATCTCAACGGTTTTTACATCTTTTGCAGAACCATGTCTGATATAGGATGCTGCGTTTTTACCGGCAACCGCTGCTTCCTGGGAAACATAGTCTACCAGGTCGTGAACGTGAAGAACATTGCCGCAGGCAAAGACACCTTCCACGGTTGTCTCTAAGCTGTCGTTTACGATAGGACCGGAGGTAACCGGATTTAAGGAAACGCCGGCACTCTTGCTCAACTCGTTTTCCGGGATCAGTCCGCAGGATAACAACAGCGTATCGCAGGTGTAACGTTCTTCGGTTCCAGGGATCGGTTTGCGGTCCGGTCCAACCTCAGCGATCGTAACAGCCTCCACACGGTTTTTGCCTTCGATATCAATGACGGTATGGCTTAATTTCAGCGGAATACCGAAATCATCCAGACACTGTACGATATTTCGTTTTAAACCGCCGGAATAAGGCATCAGTTCGGCAACGACTTTTACTTTTGCGCCCTCTAAGGTCATACGTCTTGCCATGATCAGTCCGATATCACCGGAGCCTAAGATGACAACTTCACGTCCCGGCATGTAACCTTCCATGTTGACAAGACGCTGTGCAGTTCCGGCAGAGAAGATACCGGCCGGACGGTAACCCGGTATATTTAAGGCACCTCTGGAACGCTCCCTGCATCCCATTGCAAGGATGACAGCGGTTGCGGAAAGTTCAAACATGCCATCCTCACGGTTCATGGCAGTTACCTTTTTCGCAGTGGAACCATCGATGGTGCTGATGTCCATGACCATGGTGTTGATCTTGTATTCAATGCCGCGCTCTAAAACCTGTGCAACAAAACGTGCTGCGTATTCCGGGCCGGTTAATTCTTCTTTAAAGGTGTGGAGTCCAAAACCATTGTGAATACACTGATTTAAGATACCACCCAGTTCTTTGTCTCTTTCGATAATGAGGATACTCTCAATACCGTGATCTCTTGCGGATACGGCAGCAGCAAGACCAGCAGGACCACCGCCGACAATGACTAAATCGTAATGTTTCATCATGCTTTCCTCCCTCTCCTAAATCTCTTTGTTGCGTCCGATGACGATGGCACCGTTTACGCCGTTTTTCGTAATGTCATAGATGCTCATAGGAACTTCGCGCTCCAAAATCTCCATCGTACGCGGAGAACAGAAACCTGCCTGGCAGCGTCCCATTCCGGCGCGGGTACGACGTTTGACACCGTCCAGAGAACGTGCGCCCAGAGGACGATGAATGGCATCTAAGATCTCGCCCTCGGTGATCATCTCACAGCGGCAGATGATATTGCCGTAAGCAGGCTGCTCTTTGATGAGTTTGTTGCGTTCCTCTAAGGAAAGGGTATCCGGATGCAGGATGCCTTTTCGGGTCGGGATAAAGTTCGGGTTCTCGGATAAAGAGAGCATGTCGCGTACCAGAGCGGCTACCATCTCGCCGATGGCTGGTGCGGAGGAAAGTCCGGGTGATTCCACGCCGGCAACGTTGATAAATCCTTTGACATCCTCTGCCTCTCCGATGACAAAGTCACCGCCGTCCTCATGTGCACGCAGTCCGGCAAAAGAAGTGATGACCTGACGCATCGGCACATTTTTTACACTTAAGGAAGCGGTGCCTGCAAGGGAGTCAAGACCTGCCTGTGTGGTATTGACTGCTTCTTTGTCATCCACATCGACTGCAGTCGGACCGACCAGAAGATTTCCGTGTACGGTCGGAGAAACCAAAACGCCTTTTCCCATCTTGGAAGGAAGCTGGAAAACGGTGTGGCTGACATGGGTTCCGGCATCCTTGTCAAGCAGGCAGTACTCGCCTTTTCTGGCGGTAATGTGAAGTTTGCGCTCACTTAACATGTTGTTTAACTTGTCGGAATAAACACCGGCAGCGTTGATGACAACTTTTGATTCAAAAACTTCGGTCTGCTTGGTATCGGTATGTGTGGTTTCAATCTGGAAACCGGTTTTTGTTTTGCGAATGTTGTCGACGTTGGTATTTAAGAAAAAGGCAACTCCGTTTGTGTTGGCGTTTTCAGCGAATGCCATTGTCATATGGAACGGACAGACAATACCACCGGTCGGTGCATAAAGGGCACAAGTGACATCGTCGCTTAAATTTGGCTCTAACGCGATCAGTTCCTCGCGCTCTAAGATGCGAAGTCCAGGAACCCCGTTTTTCTCTCCTTTTTCTAAAAGAGTAACAAGACCGTTTCGGTCCTGATCTTTGGTACAGACAACGAGAGAACCGTTTCGTTTGAATGGAATATCAAGTTCTTTGGAAAGGTGCTCCATCAGTTCGTTCCCGCGGACATTTAATTTGGCTTTCAGGGTGCCCGGTGTGGCATCAAATCCGGCATGGATGATCGCACTGTTTGCTTTGGATGTACCGCAGCAGACATCCTCTTCCCGCTCAATGACACAGGCGTTTACCTGATATCTGGATAATTCTCTTGCGATCGCACTTCCAATGACGCCTGCCCCGATAATTGCTACATCATACATCATATGTTCTCCTTTTCTCCGTGAGACAAATGGGTAAAAAAAGAGCAAGGAAATAACACGTCCTAAGACGTTTTATTTACCTTGCTCATGTCTCTCGGTAATGATTTTTCTGTTATCTTTATTATAGCATGATAAAAATCTTTTGCAATGATAAAAATTACCGATTTAGACAAAAGAAAGAAATTGTATAAAAGCCGCACAAAGTTGCGGTGCAGATGTTATAATAAGGAACAAATAAAAGGATAAGAAGGTCAAGGATGAAAGAAAAAACGTATGTGATCACGGTAGAAGATATCCCGATCACAGTAACGAAAAAACGAATGAAACATATGTATCTTCGGATCAAAAAAGAGGATGGAAGTGTCTGCATTTCCGCACCGCATCAGTTGAGCAGGGAGCGGATCTACCGGTTTGCCGCAGAGCGGATCGACTGGATCAGGACATATCAGGAGAAATATAAAAGGGAAAGCCAGGAAAGAGGAGAAAAACCGGAACTTACCCCGGCAGAATTAAAACTTCGAAAAGAAGCCTTAAAAAGACGTGTGGAAGAACTGGTAAAAAAATGGGAGCCCGTGATGCAGGTTGGGGTGTCCGGGATCACGATCCGGCAGATGAAGACCAGATGGGGGTCCTGCAATGTCAGAACCTGTCATATCAATATCAATCTTGCTTTGGATGAGATGCCGGAAGCATGTCTGGAATATGTGGTAGTCCACGAGATGACGCATATTTTGGAACCGAGTCATAACGCCGTGTTCTGGGGTTATATGACACAGTTTTATCCGGCGTGGAAACAGGTGCGCAGTTATTTAAACGGAAAGCACCCGGATTAAGATCAGATAAACTGGTTGGTGGCAGCATCGTATTCGTAGTCGATGGTTTTTAATTTTGCGATGATCGCCTCCTGGTCAGCCTCATAGGCTTCTGTAAAAGCAGCGAGATCAGAATAGTGGTCACGTAACTGTGTGTTGACAAAGCTTAAAAGCATAACGGGATCGTTTGGTAACTGGTCGAACATAATAGCCTCCTGTCGGATTCGATGAGATATCATCGATATATTTTCCGGTAACGGTATGCAAGTGGTAACAACTTATGTTAAAATAGCACAGGAATAATGAAAAAGCAAGCAAAGGAACAGGTACGATGGAACAAAAGATTGATAAAGAAGTTTTTGATAAATTTTTTACAGAGAGTTATTGTCCGGTAGAATATGCGACTGTGAAAAATCAGTTCGAAGAGATCGCATCGGTCGGAAATGATATTTTTACAGGAAGCTACGAGGCGAGAAATCTCAACCGGGAGAACTTTTTTCTGTATCTGACCAGCGAGGTATACTGCGATTTTGAGGCGGCTGTCTCCGAGGCAATGGATGACTTAAATCCCGAGATTCTGGATGCGGTCATGGATGTGACAGAGACCATGCCGGATGGAGATGAGATCACAGAGAAATACTGGGAGACGCAGCGCGCGCTGCTCAAAGAATTTTTAGAACAGCTTTACGATGAAGTAATCTCCACATGGAGATAGCGCGAAGGAGGATGGAAACTTACAATGGCAAGATCAAATTGTGACAGTTGTGTATACAATGTCTATGATGAGGACGACGAGACCTATTACTGTGAGGTTGACATGGACGAGGATGATGCAGCACGTCTGATGCAGGGGCATTACAAGGAATGTCCTTATTATCAGCTTGACGATGAATATGCAGTGGTAAGACACCAGATGTGATGTCTTATTTTATAGAAGAAAAAGAAACAAGGAGTTATGTATGAAGAACAGAAATGGGGCACTGGATATCCTGAAATTCCTTTTTGCCGTGGAAGTGGTATTTTATCACGGTGATTTCGGGGAAAATCATTTCCGGTCAGGATATCTGGCAACGGATTTCTTTTTTATTGTGACAGGTATCCTGTTTGCACGCACCGCCATGCGCTATCAGGTGCCGGATGCGGAGATCGGAAAAGATACGGCATCATTTATGAAGCGCAAGATCTTAAATCTGATGCCGAATTATTATGTGGCATGGGTCATCTGCTTTGTGATCCGGCAGATTCACGACCAGTGCGGATTGCGCCAGAGCATGGTAAATTTTGCAAAATCTTATGGAGAATTATTGTTAGTCAGCAGCACCGGGATGAAAGACTATATGGTCAACGGACCGATGTGGTATATTTCCTCCATGCTGTTTGCACTGCTGTTACTGTATCCGCTGGCAAAAAAATTAAAAGAGAATTTTCTGTATCTGGCGGCACCGATCCTGTTTTTCTTTTTGATGGGATTTACATTTCAGAATTATGAGGCACTCTATCAGGATAACAGATATGGCATATGCAGCGGCACGATCTTACGCGCGGTGATGATGATCTCCTTAGGATGTATCTGTTATAAGATCGGGGAAAAATTAGCGGCACATACGTTTTCCAAAGGCGAGCGTATTGCTATTTCTATGGCGGAACTTGTGATCTATCTGATGATCTTTGGATATATGGATGTGGCAGAGCGCACAAATAAGCTGTCATGGCTGCTGATCTATCTGATGGGCGCAGGAGCAACTTTAACTTATTCCAAAGCGGGTTACCTGACAGAATATCTGGATGGAAACGTGGCAATCTTCCTTGGCGAGTACAGCTATAACTGTTATCTGGCGCATTGGGCGATGCTTCAGCTTGTGTATTCCATAACCTGGCTGACACATGCCCAGAAGGGTGTCATTTATCTGGTGGCAAGTGCGGCAAATGCACTGTTTGTCATGTATGTATCAAAAGGGCTGCGCGTGGGCTGGAAAAAACTGCGTGGGCAGCGCGCGTAAAAGAATGGAAAGGATGAAAGCATGAGAAAAGATCATAAAATAGGAAGTGTAATTTTCCTTGGGATCATGACTATGGCACTTCTTTTAAGTGGCTGTGGGACTAATAATACAGCAGCAGATACTTCGGAACCAACTCAGGCACAGACGGCAGAAACGGAGACGGAGTTTGATGTCACATCCCTGATGGAGGAGCGGACCGAGCCAAAAGAGCCAGAGCGGGAAACGGAGATGGAAACGGAAACACTTTTACAGGAGACAGAAGAAACGGAGCAGCCGGAGGAGGTAACCGAGACCGAGGAAATGCCGGAAACGGAAATCCCCGCAAAACCGGAAGGGGAGACGGAAGCAATGGAGCAGGAAGAAAAACAGGAGAAACCGCAGGTGACCGGTGGCGGAAAACTCGTATGTATCGATGCCGGACATCAGGGCAGGGGAAACAGTGAACAGGAGCCGATCGGTCCCGGCGCAACCGAGACCAAGGCAAAAGTGGCATCGGGAACTTCCGGTGTTGCAAGCGGACTGGCAGAATATGAACTGACCCTTCAGGTTTCTTTAAAACTGCAGCAGGAGCTTATCAACCGTGGCTATCAGGTATTGATGGTGCGCACGAGCAATGATGTGAATATCAGCAATTCGGAGCGTGCAGCGATCGCAAATGACAATCATGCGGATGCGTTTATCCGGATCCATGCAAATGGAAGTGAAAACGCAGCGGCAAACGGTGCGATGACCATCTGTCCGACCGCGGCAAATCCATATTGCTCCAATATTTACAGCAGTTCAAGAGCCCTGTCCGATGCGGTGTTGACCAGTCTTTGTGCTGCAACCGGGGCAAAAAGCGAGGGCGTATGGGAAACGGATTCCATGAGCGGGATCAACTGGTGTCAGGTGCCTGTCACGATTGTAGAGATGGGTTACATGACAAATGCAAATGAAGATGCCCTGATGGCGACAGATGATTATCAGAATAAGATCGTGACCGGAATTGCAAACGGAATTGATGTGTATTTTGCACAGTAAAAAAAGATCAGAACATCAGAAAAGGGATGCCGTAACTGGCATCCCTTTTTGATATCGTAATGATTATTTTGTATTTTTTACTGCGGCTTCGACAAAACCTTTGAATAATGGATGTGGACGGTTTGGTCTTGATTTAAATTCCGGATGTGCCTGAGTAGCAAGGAACCATGGGTGATCCGGGATCTCGATCATTTCGACGATACGTCCGTCTGGTGAGGTACCACAGAGTTTCATGCCATTTTCGGTCAGTGCGGCACGGAAATCGTTGTTGACTTCGTAACGATGACGATGTCTCTCGTGGATCTCTTCGGAACCGTATAATTCATATGCTTTGGAAGTTTTGTCCAGAACACATGGGTAAGAACCAAGTCTTAAGGTACCACCGATGTCCTCTACACCGTTCTGATCTGGCATTAAAGCGATGACCGGATGCGTGGTGTTTGGATCAAGCTCGATGCTGTGTGCATCGTTAAATCCGCAGACATGTCTTGCATATTCGATGATGGCAACCTGCATACCAAGGCAGAGACCAAGGTATGGAACGTTATGCTCTCTTGCATATTTGGCAGCTGTGATCATACCTTCGACTCCACGGGAACCAAAGCCGCCCGGAACGATGATACCAGCCATATCGCCTAAGATCTCATCGACGTTGTCCTCATTTAAGGTCTCAGAGTCTACCCAGTGAAGATCGACGGTGGCGCGCTCTGCGATACCGCCGTGTTTTAATGCTTCGACAACGGAAATGTAAGCATCATGCAGCGCAATGTATTTGCCGACCAGTGCGATCTTGACTTCCTTGTTTGGATGACGGAGCGCATCTACCATTGCTTCCCAGTCTTTTAAATCAGGATCTGGGCATTCTAAATGTAAGGCATTGCATGCAACTTTTGCGAGATTTTCTTTTTCCATGGCAAGAGGAGCTTCGTATAAGTATTCCACATCCAGATTCTGAAGTACGTTCTGGTTTGGAACATTACAGAATAAAGCGATCTTGTCCTTTAAACTCTGATCAAGAGGCTGCTCGGAACGGCAGACGATGATATCCGGCTGGATACCCATTCCCTGCAGCTCTTTTACACTTGCCTGGGTAGGTTTGGTCTTTAATTCACCGGATGCCTTAATATAAGGAATCAAGGTAACGTGGATCAGAATGGCATTTTCATGTCCGACTTCATGCTGGAACTGACGGATCGCCTCTAAGAATGGCTGGCTCTCGATATCTCCGACGGTTCCACCGACTTCGATGATGGCAATATGTGTTTCATCGGAAGTGAAGTTGCGGTAGAAACGACTCTTGATCTCGTTTGTGATATGAGGGATAACCTGAACGGTACCGCCACCGAAATCTCCACGGCGCTCTTTTTGCAGAACAGACCAGTAAACTTTACCGGTTGTGACATTGGACTGTTTGGTCAGACTCTCATCGATAAAACGCTCGTAGTGACCTAAGTCAAGGTCGGTTTCTGCGCCATCATCCGTTACGAAAACCTCTCCGTGCTGGATTGGGTTCATCGTTCCAGGATCGATGTTGATGTAGGGGTCAAATTTTTGCATCGTCACTTTGTATCCACGGGCTTTTAAAAGTCTTCCCAGGGAAGCTGCCGTGATACCTTTTCCGAGACCGGAAACAACGCCGCCGGTGACAAAGACGTACTTTACAGGCATAGGGTTATCCTCCTCATATAATAAGTATAAATTGATAAATAAAAAAGTTCACGTATTTTATAACCCATATAGTATACAACTAAGTATTTGCAAAATCCAGCAAAATCTAAAAAAGATAAATGGAAATTTATAAAATCTTTAGAAATAACAAGAAAAGTTCATCAAGTTCGTATTGCTTTTCATTTTTCTTTTCAATATAATAAAGTAGAAATTTGTAATAAAAGTATGATAAAATCCGGGTACAGCTTTAGGCTGCAACTGTGGAAAGGATCAATATCTTATGGATAATCAGGGACCAAATAATTACAGCAATGGAAACAACAATTACAACAATGGAAATAACGGAGGAAATGGTGGCGGTAACGGCGGCGACGGTGGAAAGAACAACCGTAACGGCCAGTTTGTCATGGCATTTATCCTGGTGTCGTTAGTCATTCTGTTCATTATGAGTATGGTGTCAAACCAGTTCAACCAGATGAGCACGCAGGAGATCTCCTATACCGAGTTTTTACAGAAGGTAGAAGCGGATGAGATCAAATCCGTTGAAATTGGCTCGTATGAGATCACGATCACACCAGTGACCAAAGAGGAAAATGCCAATAAACCGTACCAGATGACCTATTACTGCGGCAGGGTCGCAGATGAAGACCTGCTTCCACTGCTAAAAGAGCATAATGTCGAAATCTATGGTGTGATCCCGGATAATACTTCAACCTGGATCTACAGCATTTTAAGTTATCTGATTCCGCTGGCACTGATCTGGATCTTACTTGGCTTTTTAATGCGCCGCATGGGCGGTGGAGCAATGGGCGTTGGAAAGAGCAACGCCAAAGTATATGTAGAAAAACAGACAGGGGTTACCTTTAAGGATGTCGCAGGACAGGATGAGGCAAAAGAATCCTTACAGGAAGTGGTAGATTTCTTACACAACCCGAAAAAATACAAAGAGATCGGTGCAAAGCTGCCGAAGGGTGCGCTGTTAGTCGGACCTCCTGGTACCGGTAAAACATTGCTGGCAAAGGCAGTTGCAGGCGAAGCAAAGGTACCGTTCTTCTCACTGGCAGGATCTGATTTTGTAGAGATGTTCGTCGGCGTGGGTGCATCCCGTGTCCGTGACCTGTTTAAAGAAGCACAGAAACAGGCACCGTGTATCATCTTTATCGATGAGATCGATGCCATTGGTAAGAGCCGTGACAGCCGTTATGGCGGTAACGACGAGCGTGAGCAGACCTTAAACCAGTTACTGGCAGAGATGGATGGTTTCGATACTTCAAAAGGACTGCTGATCCTTGCAGCAACCAACCGACCGGAGGTACTCGATAAGGCATTGCTCCGTCCGGGACGTTTTGACCGCCGGATCATCGTTGACAAACCGGACTTAAAGGGACGTCTTGAAACCTTAAAGGTTCATTCCAAGGATGTTATGATGGATGAGACCGTCGATCTGGATGCACTGGCACTTGCAACTGCAGGGCTCGTGGGATCTGATCTTGCCAATATGATCAACGAGGCTGCTATTAATGCAGTAAAGAACGGCAGAAAATTTGTAAACCAGTCCGACCTGTTTGATGCGTTTGAGCTGGTTGCAGTAGGTGGAAAAGAAAAGAAAGACCGCATTATGAGTGACAAGGAGCGTAAGATCGTATCTTACCACGAAGTTGGTCACGCCATGGTCACCGCATTACAGAAGAATACAGAGCCGGTACAGAAAATCACGATCGTGCCTCGTACCATGGGCGCGCTTGGTTATACCTTACAGACCCCGGAAGAAGAGAAATACTTACAGACCAAGGATGAACTGCTTGCCAAGATCACAACTTACATGGCAGGACGTGCGGCAGAAATGCTTGTGTTCCAGTCTGCAACAAGTGGTGCGGCAAACGATATCGAGCATGCAACCGCAATCGCAAGAGCAATGGTGACACAGTATGGTATGTCGGATAAATTTGGTATGATGTGTCTTGCAACGGTTGACAACCAGTATCTGGATAACCGTGCAGGACTGATCTGTGGCGAGGACACCGCAGCCATGATCGATGAGGAAGTCCTTTCCATCATCAACAACTGTTACAATGAGGCGATCCGTCTCCTTACCGAGAACAGGGAAGTGTTAGACCATATCTCTGAATACCTCTACGAGCATGAGACCATTACCGGAAAAGAATTTATGAAGATCTTCCGCCAGTTAAAAGGCATTGAGGAGCCGGAAGAGGAGGAAAATAAAAAGACCTTCTTCGAGCAGGCAGAGGAAGCACGCAAAAATCTGGATGAAGCCGCAAAGGGAACTTATGTGGATCATACCGTAGACGATAACACAACAGTAAATCATGATGGTGAATAATGTTTAATATTCAAGAAGAACTTAAAAAACTCCCGGATACACCGGGAGTTTATATTATGCACGATGAAAAAGATGCCATTATCTATATTGGAAAGGCGGTCAGCCTCAGAAAAAGAGTGCATCAGTATTTCCAGCCGAGCCATGACGAGGGCATCAAAAAGGCGCAGATGGTAAAGCAGATCGCACGGTTCGAATACATCATTACCGATTCGGAACTGGAGGCACTGGTCTTAGAGTGCAATCTCATCAAAGAGCACCGGCCAAAATATAATACAATGCTGCGGGATGATAAGACTTACCCGTATATCAGGGTGACCCTTGGAGAGGATTATCCAAGAGTCCTTTTTTCACGTCAGCAGAAGAAAGACAGATCACGGTATTTTGGACCATATACGAGTGCGGGGGCGGTAAAAGATACGATCGAGCTGATCAATAAACTTTACGGACTGCGCACCTGTAACCGCAATCTCCCACGTGATACTGGCAAAGACCGTCCATGCCTGAATTATCATATCCATCAGTGCGCAGCTCCCTGTCAGGGCTATATCAGCAAGGAAGAGTACCGCAAGAAGGTGGATGCCGCCGTTGAATTTTTAAATGGAAACTACGCGCCCATCTTAAGATCGCTGGAAGAGAAGATGAACGAGGCATCAGAACAGCTTGAGTTTGAGCGTGCGATCGAGTACCGGGAGCTGCTTGGAAGCGTAAAACAGATTGCACAGAAGCAGAAGATCACACATACCGATGGAGAGGACAAGGACATTATCGCACTGGCGGCAGACGACAGGGATGCAGTGGTGCAGGTATTCTTTATCCGTGATGGAAAACTGATCGGCAGGGATCATTTCTATATCAAACTGGGAAATGAGGACAGCAAGAGCCAGATATTAACAACGTTTTTGAAACAGTTTTATTCCGGAACCCCATTTCTGCCAAGGGAGATCATGCTTCAGGGGGAAGTCGAAGACATCGAGGTCCTAGAGGCATGGCTGACCCAGAAACGGGGAAGCAAGGTGCACATCCGCGTGCCACAGAAAGGCATGAAAGAGAAATTAGTCGAACTGGCAAAGAAAAATGCACAGCTTGTCCTCTCTCAGGACCGAGAAAAGATGCGACGGGAAGAGGGACGTACGATCGGTGCCTTAAAAGAGATCGAAAAGCTGTTGGGACTGGAACATCTGCAGCGGGTTGAGGCATTCGATATTTCCAATATCAATGGATTTGAAACGGTAGGTTCCATGATCGTCTATGAAAAAGGAAAGCCAAAGCGGAGCGATTACCGTAAGTTCAAGTTAAAGACCGTGACAGGACCGGATGATTACGCCTCCATGTATGAGGTGCTGACCAGAAGGTTTACGCATGGAATGAAAGAGCAGGAAGAACTGGCGGAAAAAGATCTGTCGGAGGAATATGGCAGTTTCACGCGTTTCCCGGATCTGATCATGATGGATGGTGGACGCGGACAGGTCAATATCGCATTAAAGGTGTTGGATGAATTAAAATTAAATATTCCGGTGTCTGGTATGGTAAAAGATGATAATCACCGGACAAGAGGGTTATATTATAATAATGTAGAAATCCCGATCGACCGGAACAGTGAGGGCTTTAAACTGATCACAAGGATCCAGGATGAGGCACACCGGTTTGCAATCGAGTATCATCGTTCCTTAAGGAGCAAGGGACAGGTACATTCGGTATTAGACGACATTCCTGGCATCGGACCGGCAAGGAGAAAAGCGTTAATGCGCCGGTTCCAGTCTTTAGATGAGATCAAGGAAGCGGATGTGGAAACCTTAATGCAGACAGATACCATGAATGAGCAGGCTGCCCAGTCTGTCTATGATTTTTTTCATAAGCCGTCAGCAGTTGAAGAATAAAAGGGTTTGTGCTATATTAAGGATAACTGAATGTTACTGCGGTATGAGCAAAAAACAAAAGTGAGGAGACCAGGGTATGGATGGAGTTAGCGTATCAAAAGTAGCACAATTAATGGATTTGCACAATTTCCTGCCGGATATGGATTTAAAGGGACATCGCATCATGGTAAGTGATGTAAACAGACCGGCATTACAGCTCAGCGGATATTTTGAGCATTTTGAACAGTCGCGTGTTCAGATCATAGGAACGGTAGAATATACCTATTTACAGCAGTTAGACAGTGAAAAGAGAGAACAGATCTACCGCGAATTTATGGAGTATGATATTCCTGCTGTTATTTTCTGTAGAGATTTACAGCCGGATGCCACATTCCTTGCGATTGCAGTGGAGAAAAATTTACCAGTATTCGGAAGCAAGAGAAGCACATCAGGATTTATGGCAGAGCTGATCTACTGTCTGAGTGAACAGCTTGCGCCTTGCATCACCATTCACGGAGTTTTGGTTGATGTCTATGGTGAAGGACTTCTGATCATGGGTGAGAGCGGTATCGGAAAGAGCGAGGCAGCTCTGGAGTTAGTGCGCCGAGGTCACCGACTTGTTACCGATGATGTCGTAGAGATCCGAAAGATCAACGATCATATGCTGGTGGGAACCTCACCGGATATCACTCGGTACTTTATCGAATTACGAGGGATCGGTATCATTGACGTTAAGACCTTGTTTGGTGTCGAGTGTGTTAAGGAGAAACAGCAGATCGACCTTGTCATCAAGTTAGAGGACTGGAAGAAGGACAATGAATATGACCGTCTTGGTCTGGAAGAGGAATACACGGAGTTCTTAGGCAACAAAGTCGTATGTCATTCACTCCCGATCCGTCCGGGACGAAATCTTGCAGTCATCTGTGAGACCGCCGCTGTCAACCACAGACAGAAAAAGATGGGATATAACGCTGCACAGGAGTTATACCGCCGTGTGCAGGAAAACCTCACCAAAAAACCGGAAGAGGATGAATAAATACAGGTTATAAAATAACATATGGAGGCATAAAAACAATGGAAAGACAGAACGCATGGGGAAAATACCCGGAAGGCAAAAAAAGAGAGGCAGTATATCAGTTTGCAGAGGACTACCGCAAATTTATATCTGACTGCAAGACAGAAAGAGAGTGCGTTACAGAGTTTGAGAAAAAGGCAGTAAATGCCGGATTCTTAAAACTGGAAGATGTGATAGAGAAAGGAACTGCTTTAAAGGCAGGAGATAAGATCATCGCAAATAACATGGGAAAAGGAATCGCCATGTTCGTGATCGGAAAGAAACCGATCGAAGAAGGTATGAATATCTTAGGAGCACACATTGACTCCCCACGTATGGATTTAAAACAGGACCCGTTATACGAAGATACTGATTTTGCACTGTTAGATACCCATTACTATGGCGGTATCAAAAAATATCAGTGGGTTACTTTACCATTGGCATTACATGGTGTGATCGTAAAGAAAGACGGAACTGTAGTTCAGGTAAACATCGGCGACAAACCGGGCGATCCGGTATTTGGTGTGAGCGATCTTCTGATCCACCTTTCTGCAGACCAGCTTGAGAAAAAGGGTGCAAAAGTGATCGAGGGAGAAAACTTAGACCTCATCATTGGAAGCATCCCACAGGCAGAAGACAAAGACGATAAAGAAGCCGTAAAAGAAAAAGTAAAAGCAAATATCTTACGCATCTTAGAGGCAGAATATGGTGTAGAGGAAGAGGATTTCCTTTCCGCTGAGATCGAGGTTGTACCGGCAGGTGAGGCAAGAGATTACGGATTTGACCGCAGCATGATCATGGGTTACGGACATGATGACAGAGTATGTGCTTACCCATCTTTCATGGCAATGTTAGAGATGAAAGAGCCGGAATACACCAGCGTATGTCTGTTAGTAGACAAAGAGGAGATCGGAAGCGTGGGAGCAAGCGGTATGCACTCTCATTTCTTCGAGGACACCGTTGCAGAGATTATGAACGCAGCAGGAGATTACTCCGAGTTAAAGGTAAGACGTGCACTGCGCAATTCCAAAGTGCTTTCTTCTGACGTATCCGCAGCATTTGATCCAAATTATCCGTCAGTCATGACAAAACGCAATGCTGCATATTTTGGAAGAGGACTTGTGTTCAACAAATATACCGGTTCCAGAGGAAAATCCGGTTCCAATGATGCCAATGCAGAGTTTCTGGCACTGCTGCGGGATGTGTTTGATGCTGCGGGGGTGTGTTGGCAGACGGGAGAATACGGCATTATGGATCTGGGCGGCGGCGGCACCATTGCCAAGTATGTGGCAAACCGCGGCATCAAGGTGCTGGATATGGGCGTGCCCGTGCTGTCCATGCACTCTCCCTTTGAGGTCATCCATAAGACCGACCTGTACATGGCTTACCGCACCTTCTCTGTGTTCTGCCAGTCTGCGGACTGATCCCCCGCGCTGACGGATATTTTGCATTAAAAAACCGAGCTGCCTGCACATTTTTGTGCGGCGGCTCGGTTTTTTTGCGCAAAAGCCTTGACCTTCAACTGGCTTTAAGGTGTAATGTAAGGGCGGAGGTGAAGCAAATGAACATCAAACAGGCTTCCGAACAAAGCGGCGTGTCCGCCCCGAACATCCGCTTTTATGAAAAAGAAGGGCTTCTCACACCGGCACGCAGGCAGGGCAATGACTACCGCGATTACACCGCTGGGAATGTCCGCACGCTTAAACTTATCCGTATGCTGCGGATGCTGGATGTGCCGCTGCCTACCATCAAGGCGGTACTGCGCGGGGAACAGCCCCTGCAACAGGCGCTGCAAGCCCAGCAGATCGTGCTGGAGCAGCAGGCAGCGCAGCTGGCGGCAGCCATGCGGTTCTGCGCCGACCTTGCCCGGCAGGCTCCGCAGACGGACACGCTGGACGTGGACGCCTGTCTGACCCGCATGGAAAGCCCCGCCCCGCAGCAGGGGTTCTTCTCCGGCTGGCTGCAGGATTACTGCACGCTGGCGCAGGTGCAGCATCAGAAGCACTTTTTCTTTATCCCGCAGGGCAGCATCAACACCCCGCAGGAGTTTACAGCGGCGTTGCAGGCTTATGCAGAGGAAAAGGGAATGCAATTCGCCCTGACCAAAGAGGGAATGTACCCGGAGTTCTCGCTGGATGGCATCGCGTATAAAGCCTACCGCAACCCGGGCAAATACCGGGACGAGATCTGCTGCGATGCCGTGCACCCCGAGCAGCTGGACGCAGGACTGCCGCCCAAGCGGGAGAAACTGCTGCGCATCCTGCGGATCGCTGTGCCGCCGGTGTGCACCTTTGCCGCCATTATGGCGGCGGGGTGGCTTGTCACCGGCGGTGCAGGCTGGCTCTGGCTGGCGGTGCTGGCCTCTGCCGGGGTGCTGCTGGGGCGTTGCTTTGAAAGGTGGCTGTAAGGCGCGTTACCCCAGCGGCAGCGCCTCGGCTACGGTCAAAAAGGTGTAGCCGTTGTCTGTATACCACCGGATGATATCCGGCAGTGCCTCGGCGGTGGTGCGGGTGGTGGCAGAGTCGTGCATCAGCACC